>Ga0209395_1004141_pt1 | contig 17286 bp, 14 predicted proteins | sample GOMGulsemesocosm_3_FD_184635 | JGI IMG/M metagenome (GOLD analysis project Ga0209395, IMG submission 184635) | Methane-oxidizing microbial communities from mesocosms in the Gulf of Mexico - GOM9D Gulf of Mexico (SPAdes) (version 2) | ecosystem: Environmental > Aquatic > Marine > Cold seeps... | reverse complement strand
AAAAGGAACTGGCAATCAATATTTTCATGGTGACGTAAAGCATCAAAATCAGTATGGTTACTCATATGCGGATAGACTAGAACAACGATACGTACTTTTGTCGACGTTGATACGCTTTCAACTGACGCTTGTTTGGTTACTAGCGCATCCTCAGAGGAAATATCTAAGCCATGTAAATAAGGCAAAACCCCTAATACGGGTTTATTTGTCTTTTGTTCTAACCAAGTCAGGCCTGATTCCAGTAGTTTTATATCTCCTCGAAAGCGGTTAATAACAAAACCAACGACTCTGTCTTGCTCGGATTGCGACAACAGCATTAAGGTCCCTACTAACTGTGCAAAAACCCCACCTTTGTCAATATCGGCAATAATTAACACCGGGCAATCAACTGCTTCAGCAAAGCCCATATTGGCAATATCACCTTCGCGTAAATTTATTTCTGCAGGACTGCCAGCTCCTTCAACTATCACCAAATCATATTGCTGTGTTAATCGTTGATGCGAGCTAAGCACGGCTTGCATAGCCACTTTTTTGTAATCTTGGTACTCACTGGCTTCCATGTTTGAGGATGTTTTATGTTTAAGTGCCTTGCCATGAACAATAACTTGCGCGCCAGTATCGCTATTAGGTTTTAATAATATAGGATTGAAGTCTACATCTAACGCTAAACGTGCCGCTTTAGCTTGCAACGCTTGTGCTCGGCCAATTTCTCCACCACAAGGAGTAACTGCACTATTAAGCGCCATATTTTGTGGCTTAAAAGGCGCCACTTTACTTTGCAAATCAGAAAAAACGCGGCATAAGCCTGCCACTAAGGTCGTTTTACCCGCATCAGATGTAGTGCCCTGTATCATCAAAGTTCTACTCTGACCTGATTGCGCTATCTCAAAACAGCTCTGGGTGATCTGGGGGTTATTTTTATTCGCTTCCACTTTAAAAGTCCTCAAGAAATGGCATAGCAATGCTAGTCACTTGTTGGTGTAGTTGATCATCTTGATACGGTTTACTAATAACAATACGAGAGATACTGCCATGACCAATCTTTAGTTGCTGATGCCAGCTAGCTTGTTGCCAATCAAGCTGTAATATATGTGCTAAGATCATACGAATAACGCCACCATGTACAACAACTAAAATGCGTTTAGGTGCTTGTGACTCTCTTTGCTGCGTTAGCACCTTAAGCTGCTGATCTATCAATCTATGCCAAGCCCGCTTCACTCTTTGGTAAAAATCAGATAATGCTTCGGCCTCTGGTAATACTATCTCTGCAGGTGCTTGTAAAAAGGCTTCAAGTTGTGACCAACGCAACTCAGTTTCACCGTATTGCTCAGTGTTAACGTCACCCTGTTGCTCAGCTTTAGCAGAGGTTGCCTTGAAATAAAGCTCGTCAAAGGTCACGCCATCAAAACAACCAAAATTCATTTCATGTAAATCGACTGATATCTCTAACGCTAAGTTACACCTAGTTGAAAACTCTTTAGCTAACAACTGACACCGCTTTAAAGGCGAGCAAATAATACTATGATAGGCTTTATTAGTTTGTTGTTGGATAACTAGCCGTTCAAGCAACAGTGCATTCTCTGCAGTGTTCGGCATCACATCAGTACAGCCATATAACGCTGGCTTACCCTTGACTTTAACATGTCTTATTAAGTCAATTTCAAGCATGAAATTCCTTTTTACTCATTAGTATCTTTAATACAAAGGGGAATACCAGCGGTAACCAAGCTCACTTTATCAGCAAGTTCTGCAACCTTTTGATTTAACCAACCACAATAATCAACGTATAAACGGGTGGACTCTCCCAGAGGCACCACACCTAAGCCAATTTCATTACTGACAATAATGAGATCATCAGTAATCGACTGCAAACTTACCATTAACTTATCGATTTCAGTTTGCAAGTGCTGACTTTGCTCAGCGCTACTCGATTCATGAACAACATAAAGTTGATTATTCAACCACAGAGTCAAACAGTCGAGTAAATAAACATTCTTTTTATCAAGATCAGTCAGCTTTTGGGCAAGGGCTAACGGACATTCAATTAGTTGCCAGTTATCCCCTCTATCATATTGATGTTGAATGATTCTACTGTCCATCTCGGTATCAATAGCCGTTGCCGTAGCCACATATACCAGCTGCTTACCCTTAGTTTCGGCTAACGCAAGTGCCTGTCGCTCTGCAAACCGCGACTTACCTGATCGAGCACCACCTAAAACAAAATGAATCACCCTGAAACTCCGATAAAATTGAGGCCTGAAAAGCTATTATTACTGATATAAGAAACAAGCGTTAAGTAAATAAGTAACTCGGATATTTGCTGCCCGGCACCTAAACAATCTCCGGTAAAACCGCCAATTTTTGACATAAGCCATTGCTTAAATAGCAGACGAAAAATTAATAAAGCGCCCAGCAAGGAAAAAATGACTTCACTTGAATAAAAAATCAGTGGTGCGATACCTATTACTAATAAGAGCATTAATTCTGAAAATGATTGCGCTTGCGCTAAGGGTTTACTTTTGCTTTGTTCAATATCACTGACATAAGGCATGGATGAAATTAAACTACCAGCAGTAGCTCTAGATAACATTTCTGCGAGTATAACAGCTAAAAGTAAGTGTTCACTATCCTTATTAGCTAACTCTAGCAGTAATATGAATTTTAATAATAAAACAATGACTAAGGTAACCGCGCCATAAGTGCCGATACGACTATCCTTCATAATAGTGAGTCGCTTTTCTCTGCAGAATGCACCACCTATGCCATCAGCCATGTCAGCTAAACCATCTTCATGAAAGGCGCCCGTTAACAACAGACTTATTGCCATCGTTAACAATATAGATACATTGGCGGGTAAAAAGCTGCTAAAACTAAGGTAACTAAACGCTAGCAGTAAACCTGTGACTAACCCCACTAAGGAAAAGTATCTATTGGCTTTATTTAACAATGACTCTGAATACTGCATTGTTTTGGGAACAGGTAAACGGGTAAAAAAACTTAACGCCAAATAAAATAAATTGAGTTGAACTTTCATTTTATCTTTTAACGGCTCACTTGTCTCTGCAATCATACTGTCACGCCTGCACTTTCAAAACTGGCCATATTATTGTAAAAACTGGCTGACGCTTTTATCAGTGGCAAGGAAAGTGCTGCGCCTGTACCTTCTCCTAAGCGAAGTCCTAAACTCAATAGCGCCTGAGAGCTAATGTCGCTATATGTTTGTGCTGCCATTAGCTCTTCAAGCAAAGCTTGATGTGCCTTTTCTTGCGAAACATGAGAAAAAACAAGGTAATTGGTAACATTTTTATTTAAACGTTGCGCCACTAACGCAGCAACAGTGACAATAAAGCCATCAATGACTACGGGTATACTCAGCGATGCGGCAGACAATATAGCGGAAACCATTTGTACTATTTCAAAACCGCCTAATTCAGCTAACAGCGTTAAAACTTCTTTGTGAGTTAAACTAGTATTTTCACTGCCTGATACGTTAACTCGTTGCATTGCTTTTTCAATAAGCGCTATTTTTCTATCTAATTGTTCATCGGTAATACCCGTACCTCGCCCTACACAGTCAACAACACTCCATGAAGTTAATGCTGACATTAAAGCGGCGGCAGAGCTGGTATTGGCAATGCCCATTTCACCTAAAAGCAATAACTCGACACCTTGCTCGACTTTTGCCTTGATTTGCTGTTTTGCATATTCAAAGCCTTGCTCAACCTGATTAATTGACATAGCGGGAATTTCAGAAAAATTGTCAGTTCCAGCGCCAAGTCGTTGCTCAACAAGTTCAACTTCACTAGCTTCTTCGTCATGTGATAGGGGGAGCTCATCATGAGCGATAGACTGTAATATGCCGCAATCAATAACCGTTAAGGCAATATCATTACTTTGGCAAAAGCAGTTTATCGCTGCACCACCATGTAAAAAGTTAAGCACCATTTGTTTAGTTACTGCACTGGGGGCAATACTGACGCCCTCTTCATTAATTCCATGATCGCCTGCAAAAACTAACATAGCAGGATTTTTTATACTGATTTGATTAATACTATCGTCATCTGAACTGTCACCATCAATGTTTGAGTTTGTTTTCCGCCTTTGCTCAGTGATCAATGCAAGTTGTAAGGCCAATGGCTCTAATGCACCAAGGGAGCCTAGCGGCTTAGTTTTGTTATCAATTTTAGCTTGTATAAATGCTAAAGTATCTTTGTTCAAAGGTGAGATAGGCATCATGAGCTTTAGTCTAAAGATGTTAAAGGGGGAAATAATGGCATTATTTTAAGCTATTTAACTAACAAAAACATAACTTCTTTTAGTGACTTACAATGACGCTATATGGATATAGTTTATTAGAGAATGCAGGTGCACATTCTCCTGAATAACCATTTTTTCATCAAAGCGCCTTGAATTAAAATTGCTCAAGCTCTCTGAAACCAAAACCTTGAATTGTAATGGATATAAATCATTCAAAGTATACGGGGAGCTGAACTATGAAAATGTATTAAAACTCTGTAACATCTACATCAGAAGATTTTCACCTTAAAATTTTACGTCAGGCTGATATAGTTTTATGAAATCATATACAAAGTTTACCCTTATCTTTTCCAGCATGCTTTTGACAAGTTGTGTTAATCAAAATACAAAAATTGCCGCTAACATCATGCCCACCACCAATGCATGTACCAAACTAGATTTACTTAAAAGTGCTTATTACACTGACTTTGAATCACTAAAAGAAATCAAAACATCTGGTAGGGCGAGCAATATTTGGCGAGCAAAATATCAACTATTTGGTGAAAACTGCCAAGTCTTTTCGTGGGGTGGAAAGCAGCATACCTACTCATGCCGATTAGTTGCGCCTGACGAAGAAACCGCTCAAAAATATTACCAAAATGCTAAAAAAATTACTCAGGAGTGTTTAGGTGAAGAATGGGCTTTAGAAGAAAGTAATAGAGCACATGATGATGGTATGAAAACAAGCTTTACTAATCATGGTGCTAAACCGAGTGAGAAGGTTACATTTTCAACACACTTAGTCCCTAACTCAGGATTGTTTTCAACAACCTGGACAATTTTCTATTATGTAGGTAATAGTTCACAGCCAAAATAAAAAGCGTTAATGAACCGACATTACATTTATAACTTTACTTCTTGGTTATGAACGGCCCAATTCTCTTTTTATTTTTTTGAAAGCTTTAAACTAAAAAGCTGATAATGATTATTAAATGTCATTATCAGCTTTAATCATTAACTCTTCATTATCGATTAATTGCCGTCAGGCTCAAAACCATCTAATGTCACACCGGATAAGCCTCCCGTGCCACCTTGATCATTACTACGCAATTTTATCATTAAACGTAAATCATTTGGCGAATCAGCATGGTGCAATGCATCGGCATAAGTAATCATGCCTTGTTGATAATGCTTGAATAATGCTTGGTCGAAAGTTTGCATACCCAACTCATTTGACTTTTCCATCACTTCTTTAATACTACCCACATCACCTTTTTTTATTAGCTCACTAATAAAAGGTGAGTTGAGCAAAATTTCAATGGCTGCAACTCGGCTATGGCCATCTTTCGTTGGTACAAGTTGCTGAGCGATAATACCGCGTAAATTTAGCGCCAAATCAAATAACAATTTACCATGCTGGTCCGCAGGCACTAAGTGCATAATACGGTCAATGGCTTGGTTAGCATTATTAGCATGCAAAGTAGCAATACATAAATGACCTGTTTCAGCAAAACTTAAGGCGTGCTCCATTATCTCTTGGCTTCTAATTTCTCCGATTAAAATAACGTCAGGTGCCTGACGTAATGAGCTTTGCAATGCTGCATCAAACGATTCAGTATCTAAACCTACTTCTCGTTGAGTGATCATACTTTTTCCGTGCTCATGAACAAACTCTACCGGATCTTCAATAGTTAAAATATGTCCCGGAGAGTTACGGTTACGATAACCGATCAATGAGGCCATGGATGTAGACTTACCCGTGCCTGTACCACCAACAAATAGTACTAAGCCACGTTTAGACATAACAACATCTTTTAAAATAGGTGGTAAACCAAGATCGTCAACATCAGGGATTTCGGTGACAATACGGCGACAAACCATACCGGCCATATCTCGTTGCCAAAAAGCAGAAATACGAAAACGGCCAATGCCTTCTATTTCAATAGCAAAGTTACATTCTTTTTCATTATCAAATTGATTTTTTTGCTTATCATTCATGGCGTCATAAACGAGCGCTAATGACTCTTCAGCAGTCAATACCCCATCATCAATGGGTTGTAATTCACCATTAATTTTTGCGCTTACCGCTAATTTAGCGGTAACAAACATATCAGAGGCGTCTTCTTTTACCATTCTTTCTAATAATTTATGAAGTTTCATTTAATATTCTCTATCTCATTCAGCTCTTAATTTATCAATATTTTGCATTAAAAGCCTGAAAATTGATTTTTATCAACTGCTTTTTCCATCGCATCTTGTTTGGTGATCATGCCTCGGTTCACCAAGTTTTGCAGACATTGATCCATTGTTTGCATGCCATGCTGCATACCTGTTTGAATAGCTGAATACATTTGAGCAATTTTGTCTTCACGGATAAGGTTACGAATAGCTGGAACACCGATCATAATTTCATGAGCAGCCACTCGACCACCCCCCACTTTTTTAATCAAGCATTGTGAAATTACTGCGCGCAGTGACTCTGACAACATAGAACGAACCATGGATTTTTCTTCCCCTGGAAAGACATCAATAATACGGTCAATAGTTTTTGGTGCTGAGGTGGTATGCAAAGTGCCAAAAACTAAGTGACCCGTTTCTGCTGCCGTCATTGCTAGGCGAATGGTTTCTAAATCTCGCATTTCACCAACAAGAATAACATCAGGATCTTCACGCAAAGCTGATCGTAATGCCGCTGAAAAGCTTAAAGTATCACGATGCACTTCTCGTTGGTTAATAAGACATTTTTTATTCTCATGGACAAATTCTATTGGGTCTTCAATAGTGAGTATATGATCGTGTTTATGGTCATTAATATAATCAACCATGGCTGCTAGCGTTGTTGACTTACCAGAGCCTGTCGGTCCTGTGACCAAAACTAAACCACGTGGCGTGTCTGAAATTTCACGAAATATCTCAGGGCAGCCTAAATCATCAAGAGAAAGTATTTTACTTGGGATAGTACGAAATACCGCGGCTGGGCCTCGATTTTGGTTAAAAGCATTCACCCTGAAACGTGCTAAATTTGGCACTTCAAAAGAGAAATCAACCTCTAAGTTTTCTTCATATTCTTTACGCTGACGATCATTCATGATGTCATAGACTAAAGCGTTAACATCTTTAGCATCAAAGGCTGGTATATTGAGTTTACGTACATCACCATCAACACGAATAGACGGTGGAGTGCCCGTTGATAAATGTAAATCTGATGCGTCATGTTGCACACTAAATGCAAGTAGTTCGGTAATATCCATAAAAGCCTCTTTTTATAGGTTGATAAACAATAATAATATTATCTTTTATCGGTAATTATTTAATAATGTAATAGGTTATACTAACCAGAAAATAAGATAAGTTAAAACAGTTCACTAGAATTTCACATGATAAATATTAAAAATAATATTGATAAAATTAAAGCGCAAATTCAACAAGCTTGCCAGCAAAGTAATCGATTTATTCCATTGACGAAATCGTCGAAGCCAATATCCGAGCAATCTTCTCCAGTATCGCTACTTGCGGTCAGTAAAACAAAGCCGGCATCACTAATTGAGCAAGCTTATCTCGCTGGCCAACATGATTTTGGTGAAAACTACTTACAAGAAGCGGTAGAAAAAATTGAACAGCTTGATCAACTTCCTGATATCAATTGGCATTTTATTGGTCCAATACAATCAAATAAGACAAAATTAATCGCGAGTCACTTTTCTTGGGTTCATAGTGTTGACAGAGAAAAAATCGCATTGCGCCTTAATCAACATCGTAATGAAGATAATTGTCACAATACTCCGCTAAACATTTGTTTACAAGTGAATATTAGCAATGAAGAATCAAAGTCAGGTATAACTATTGAGCAAGTTTTTTCTCTCGCTAGTCTAGTTGAACGTTGTGATAAACTCACTTTACGCGGCTTAATGGCTGTGCCAGAAAAAAATGCTCCTAAAGCCTGTTATGAACAAATGCAGCAATTATTTATTGAGCTTAAAAAACAATATCCCAGCGTTGATACTCTCTCTCTTGGCATGTCTAATGATTTAGATGAAGCTATAGCTCATGGCTCAACTATGGTGAGAATTGGTACTGCCATTTTTGGCGCTCGAACAAACAAAAATTAACTTGTAGGACGATCTTTATGAACAAAATTTCCTTTATTGGTGCTGGCAATATGGCACGTGCCATTATTATTGGCTTAGTCAACTCTGGTGTTTCAGCTAAAAACATTATGGTAGCTAATCCATCTGAAGAGAAAAGGCTCAGCCTAGCGCAAGAATTTGGCGTTTTACAAACCGATAATAATAATAAGGCCAGTGACTTTGCCGACGTTATTGTACTGTGTGTTAAACCACACTTTATCAGTGACGTCTCTAAAAAAATAAGTGAAGAGGTTGATATTGCAGGTAAGCTATTTATTTCAGTCGCTGCAGGTAGAACGGTTGAACAAGTTCAACAGGCCTTAGTTCACGGCAACAACAACAACAACAACAACAACAACAACAACAACAACAACGCTCTCCCTGCTTTAGTCCGTGTAATGCCTAATACCCCTTCTCAACTTGGCTTAGGCATGAGTGGTCTATTTGCATCAGACGAAGTAACCGTTGAACAAAAATCTATTGCAGAAAAGCTAATGAGCGCCGTAGGTAAGATAATTTGGCTTGATAGCGAAGACCAGATCAACGATATTATTGCTGTTGCGGGCTCTGCTCCTGCATACTTCTTCTTATTCATGGAAGCGATGGAAAAACAAGCACAGAGTTTAGGTTTTTCTGCCCAGGAAAGTCGCATGTTAGTTCAACAAACCGCGCTGGGAGCTGCACAAATGGTAGCGCACAATGATGATGACATCAGCACTTTACGCGCCAATGTCACTTCAAAAGGCGGTGCCACTCATGCTGCAATTGAACAATTTAAACACGATGGAATGGAAGAAATGGTAAAAAATGCCATGAATGCCGCTATTGCTCGTGCTGAAGAGATGGCTAAATAATTCATTTCACTGTTTAAACTTAACATTAATTAAAGGAAACTCCATGGAAGCACTTATTTATTTGCTTAGATTCGCCTTCGACGCATTGCTAATGATTTTAATCATTCGTGTTTGGCTACAATGGGTTAAAGCCGACTTTTATAACCCATTAAGCCAGTTTATTGTCAAGGTAAGCAACCCACTGGTGGTACCGTTACGGAAAATCATTCCAGGGTTAGGGGGTATAGACTTAGCAACGGTATTAATTGCTTATGCTGTCGCTACGTTAAAATTTGTCACGCTCGCAGCACTTTCAGGTGAAAGTTTAGGTGTATTAGCCTTTTATATCGGCTTATTGGTGTTATTAAAACAAGCTGGTTTCCTACTGTTTGTAATTATGATTATCATGGCCATAATGAGTTGGGTTGTTCAAGGCTATAATGCGACATTAATGGTGCTTAGCCAATTAACAGAACCTTTTTTAAACCCTATTCGTAAAATAATTCCGAACATGGGTGGTTTAGACTTATCCATGTTAGTCGCATTTTTAGCGATGAATGTTATTAATATATTGCTGTCTAATTCTCTACCCTATTGGGCCGCTTTATAAGATTCAATACTTACCTTTTTAGCTTATCTTTTTTGACGGCTGTTCTATAATAAAAGAATACTATAGAGCAGCTATACACCTCTGTACCTTATGGGAGAGTCACATGAAAATATCAATCATTAAACTATTAATCGCGCTCAGCCTTAGCTTGTTTATGATGACCAGTGTTAACGCTGAGAACATGAAAAAATTAGGCTCGATGAATGTACATTATATGGCTATTGGGTCAACATTTTTTACGCCTGAAATTGCTAAGGTCTATGGTATTACGCGTAGTCGTTACAATGGTTTAATCAATATTTCAGTATTGGATAACAGCCAAGAAGGCACTCCGGCTAAAACCGTGAGTATTTCAGGTAAAGCCAAAAATAATTTAGGTCAGTTTAAAGACTTAGACTTTCAAGAAGTCAAAGAAGGTAATGCTATTTATTATCTTGCTCAGGTTAACTATCGCAATGAAGAAACACTTCATTTCGATATAATGATTAACGATGGCAAAGAAAAGCAGCAATTAAAATTTTCGCAAATATTTTATGTTGATTAACCTTTATGATGTTTTTTTAAGAATCAAAGAGCCTTAACAGGCTCTTTTTTTTATTGAAAAATCTTAGTAAAATCCCCCTATATATACCCGTCACCATTCAAGATGCATGTTTCAGAGCCATTGAGCGATTTCAATTCAAAGTGCAATAATGAAGAAATGGTTATTCAGGAGAATAGCTCCTGCATTCTCTAATAAGCTAGCTCTATATAGCGTCCTTCGATGTCACTGCAACGAAGAAGTGGTATTGCTAAAACGCTTCTATGATGGCTTTAACATGACTTTATGCTGCGGTAAATAATCAAAACAGAGAGTGACTATGTTGAAATTACTCTCCTTGCCTAAAAGCATATTAGTTCCTACTGAAATCGAGCACTTTGAATGGTAACGGGTATAAGATAGAATAGCGCGATAAGCGCCCCATCGATAAAACTCGAAACACTCACAGGTAATCCTCATGTCAAAAGTTGTACTAGCCACTGGTAATCAAGGTAAAGTAAAAGAATTAGCCCATTTATTGGCTGAGCAATCAATCGAAATAGTACCGCAAAGTGAGTTTGATGTTCCTGAAGTTGCCGAAACCGGCACTACCTTTGTAGAAAATGCCATCATTAAAGCTCGTCATGCAGCAAAAATTACCGGCTTACCCGCTATTGCTGATGACTCTGGTCTGGAAGTCGATGCGCTTAATGGTGCCCCAGGTGTCTATTCAGCCAGATACGCGGCGGATATCACTGAAGGTCAGCTTACTGATGATGATAATACCAACAAGTTACTCGCTGCGTTAATTAATACGCCTGATGAACAAAGAACGGCTCGTTTTCACTGTGTATTGGTTTATATGAAGCATGAAAATGATCCAACTCCAATTATTTGTCATGGAGTTTGGCAAGGGAGTATTTCAAGAAGTAAACAAGGTGAACAAGGCTTTGGTTATGACCCAATCTTTTGGCAAAACGATTTACAAATGTCTTCTGCGCAATTACCACGTGAAGTGAAGAATAAATTAAGTCATCGTGGTCAGGCGTTAGCAAAGTTAGTTGAAAAACTAGCTATGATTGCTTCCTAAAGTGAATTGAGCCTTTTATTTATGTTAGATACCTTAAAGAACCAGCCTCTTTCACTTTATATCCATATTCCATGGTGCGTGGAAAAATGTCCATACTGCGACTTTAATTCCCATGCCGTTAAAATTTCGATTCCCGAGCAAGAGTATGTAGCAGCTTTGATTGGGGACCTAGATGCCGATATTGCTCATTTTGGCTTAACCGAACGTCCTCTGCACTCAATATTTATTGGTGGCGGAACTCCAAGCCTATTTTCTGCCGACTCAATTAAAAGCATAATACAGCAAACCCTTAGCCGATTCTCTCATCAAGCTGATATAGAAATCACCTTAGAGGCAAATCCTGGTACTGTTGAAGCTGATAAATTTATTGGCTTTTTTGATGCGGGTGTTAACAGGCTTTCTATCGGCGTACAAAGTTTCTCCTCAGATAAATTAATTAAACTTGGCCGAATTCATGATAGTGGTCAAGCCAAGACAGCGGCAAAGTTAGCAACAGAAAGTGGCGTGACAAGTTTTAATTTAGACTTAATGCACGGCTTACCCAATCAATCAGTCGACGATGCTCTTGATGATTTAAAAACAGCTATCAGCCTAAACCCCAATCATATTTCTTGGTATCAGTTAACCATTGAACCTAATACCATCTTTCATTCTAAGCCACCCAAGTTACCTGTAGATGATATTTTATGGGATATTCAAGACCAAGGCGTAAAATTACTCAATGATGCGGGGTATCAGCAGTATGAAATTTCTGCATATGCCAAACCTGGCTATCAGTGCCAGCATAATTTGAATTATTGGCAATATGGTGATTACCTTGGCATTGGCTGTGGGGCTCATGGGAAAGTCACGGATAGTAAAACGCAGAAGATAATGAGGACGATTAAAGTAAAACACCCTAAAGGCTATTTAGATCCAAACCGTGATTACTTAGATCAGTTATCTGAAGTTGATGAAAATGAACGCCCTTTTGAGTTCATGATGAATCAACTAAGACTACACAGTGCTTTTAGTATTGAACAGTATCAGTCGAGTACAGGTCTTAATATAAACTCGATATTACCTTTACTGAACGTAGCAGTGCAAAGAAAGTTGATGGCTTGTGAAGTAATAGACAATAAAGAATATTGGCTAGTGACGCAAACAGGGCAAAGATACTTGAATGACTTATTGGAGATTTTTTTATGACCGAGCCCTCTTCATCTAGTTTAAAACCAGCACAAGCTAGCTATATTGAAGATAATGATGAACAAATTAGCCACGAGCAAGAGCAGCTTGATATTGTTTTTATGCAAAGGGCCTTTGAATTAGCTCAACAAGCAGAGCAGCATGATGAAATTCCTGTTGGTGCTGTGGTTGTGTATCAGGGAAATATCATAGCTGAAGGTTTTAACCAATCGATTATGCTAAACGATCCCTCAAGTCATGCTGAAATGAATGCCATTAGACAAGCTGGGGCATATCTCAATAATTACCGCCTTCTTGACTGTACCTTATATGTCACCCTTGAACCCTGCCCCATGTGCGCGGGTTTATTGGTACATAGTAGAATAAAGCGTTTAGTTTATGCTAGTGCAGACTTAAAAACAGGTGCCGCGGGGAGTGCTTTAAATTTAACAAGTAGCCCACAGTTAAACCACCAAATAGTAGTCACCTCAGGTGTAATGCAAGAAGATTGCAGCCATCTATTATCTGCATTTTTTAAACGCCGTAGAAAAGAAAAAAAACAAGCTAAACAAGTCGCTAAAAAGACCGAATTGTAATAATAAAAAGACCTACAGCATAACGCCATCAAAATAGCAGCCATTTTGATGGCGAATACAAATGGCTGTGCTAACTTATAAGTAACCCTGCTTATTTAAGTCTTTATGTATTTTTCAGTTTTATTTCATCATTAAAAATCAAATAAGCACCTAAAACATCACTGGTTCATGGAAAGACTCATATGTCGGCTTATATTGATAATGATACCGAAAAATTACCTACAGAGAAATCAGCAACTAAAATATCACCGACAAAACCATTATCCTTGTCACCATCTCAAGTGTCCCTTTCAAATAATTCAAAGGCGTTGTTTTTAGTCTTTGTCATTACACTCTGCCTATTGCCCTTTGTATTAAATCTGTTCGGTTTTAGTTTCGCTTCTGTTATTACGCCACTTAAGACCAACGAACCTGTTGAAGCTAATCAATTATTTTATGCCCTTTCTGGAGCAATTCAGCACACATTATTAGAATGGTCAGCTGTTGTCTTAGCTTTGCTTACTTTTATTCTCGCGCTTGTTCACTATCGGATTCATCGAGACATAGCCATTCCTATTATGGGCATGGCAATTTTTTGTGCCGGCTCAGTTGATGCATTTCACACACTAGCAGCAACCAGAATTATTTCAGCTGAAGTTGACAATACTGATTTCATTCCTTTTACTTGGGCTTTGTCACGTATATTCAATGCTAGCATCATGATAATTGGCACCCTGATTTATTTTGTTCTTTACACTCGAAAAAAACAAGTCGCTCTAAATGAATCGAATAATAAAGAAATCGAAAAACACAGTAATAAAGATAATAAAATTCTAGCTGTTATAGGTATTGTTTTTTTAAGTTTTGCCTATCTATCCGTGCACATTGCCGCGAATAGTAGCCATTTACCACAAACTATGTTTAAACAAGCTTTGATAACTCGCCCATATGATGTACTCCCCTTGGGTCTTTTTATTTTTGCTGGCAGCTTATTTATCAATTTATATAAGCAACGCCCTTCAATAGCAAAGTATGGCTTGTTGCTAAGTATTATTCCTGAAATCACCACACAATTACATATGGCTTTTGGCTCTACCGCCTTATTTGATAACCACTTTAACATTGCCCATAGCTTGAAGATCATTGCTTATAGCTGCGCTTTTTTAGGTTTACTTTTTGATTTAAAAGCTACATCAATGCATAGAGTCGCCCAACGTAGCACTCAATCAACAGCCCAAACTAAATCAAGAAAACAAGTATTACAGGCTAAGTTATTAGCTGTAGGCCATGCTCGATATTCTATTAGTATGCAAATACCTATTGCTGCTTTTGCTTTAGTTTTAAGTGTCTCTACTCTGGTAAGTTTTTTATTTTATTTTGAAACAGAACGCTTATTAACCCAACAAGCAAAAAATGAGGTTGCCATCGAAAGTAACCTAGTAGATCCCATCATTGAGCAGCTTTACAGCCAAGCTAATTCTGATATTTTATTCTTGAGTAGAACTCCACCAATTCAGGGCATGATTGACTCACTCAAAAAAAATGACACACATAATTATCAATTATGGAAAAATAGAATCGAACAAATATTCAGTGAGTTTCTTATTAATAAAGAGTTTGATTATCAAATCCGCTATATAGGTGTTGCCAATAACGGCAAGGAATTAGTTAATGTTCGTAACGATAGGCAAAGCATCGTTATACCAACATCTCGATTACAACAAAAATTAACCAGACCCTACTTCAAAGCAACAATTGACAAGGACCCTGGGGAAACCTACTTTTCAAAAATAGAACTGGCAAAAAATCATGGGAAAATTGAGAAACCTAATAGAGCCGTTTTAAGGGTAGCGACACCTATATATGATCAACACTCGGGTGAAATATTTGGTCTTATTGTGATTAATTTAGATTTTGGCAGTTTTATCGAACATTTAAAAACAAAAGAATTGAGTCAGCTTTCGTTTTACTTAGCCAACGAAGCTGGTGATTTTGTTTCTCACCCTGACAACAGTAAAGCCTTTGGTTTTGATTTACAGAAAAGGTACTTAATACAAGACGAGTTCCCTCAGTTACAAAAAGCTATTAGTGAGCAATTGATCAAGTTTCCTCTCAATACTATTACGATTAATGGTCATAAATATCACGGCCATTTTCAACAGATAAATTTACAACGCTTTGATAACATTCATCCGCTTAACTTATTGATATTGAAAGACAGCACTGATGTAGAAAAGACATTATCCGCTTATCGGATGCGCAGCTTATTATTGGGGAGTTCACTGGCCCTTATAGCCCTAGCCATAGCAACTATTGCAGCAAAACGTATTGCTACACCATTACAGCAAATTACTAATAGCTTAGAAAGTTATGAGAAATCTAATCAACTGAGTGAACTTCCTACACAAAGTAGTACAGAAGTTGGCGTACTAGCGCGAAGCTTTAGTAATTTATTTACTCAAATGCAATTTGCTTTACATGAGCAAGAACATTCTGCCTTATTGGCTAAACAAAGTTCAGAGCAAATAAACGCTATATTCTCTAGTGCTGCAGAGGGGTTTATTACCATAAATGAACGAGGGAATATTATCTCCTTCAATCAAGCAGCCCAGGAAATGTTCGGTTACAGTGAAAAGGAAGTGATCAATAAGAATGTTAATATGCTGATGTTGGCCCAAGAAAGCGCTAGTCATGACGGTTACCTTAACAAATATGCCCAATCAGGCATTGCTTCTATTATGGGTGTTGGTAGAAAGCTACGAGCTCTGAAAAAGGATGGAGAAGATTTCCCTATCCATTTGTCTATTTCAAAAGTATCTAGCGAGCAAGGGGTGGTTTTCACCGGAATTGTTCGCGATATATCAAAAGAAGCACAGCTGGAGGAAGAACAAGAGCAAAATCAACAAGCACTAATAGAGGTAAATGAAAGAGTAAACTTAGCAACTGATGCTGCAGGTATCGGAATTTGGCAGTATGACATCAAGAATGACAAACTTACTTGGAATAAATGGATGCATAAAATATATGCAATACCACAACAAGACTTTACAAGTACAATTTCTGATTGGCAAAAAGCAGTTCACCCTGAAGATATAAAAGAAGCAAATCAAGCAGTGCAGGACGCGATAGCGAAAAACTCTGATTTTGATTATGAGTTTAGAATACAAACCCCTGCAGGTATCATAAAACATATAAAGGCGATGGCACTTATTAAGCTCGATAACCAAGGTAATGCTGTACAGATGACAGGGGTAAATATTGATAATACAGAGCGAATTCTGATTGAACAAGAGCATATTACTGCGAAAGAATTAGCGGAGGACACCGCCCGACATAAAGCTGAGTTTCTTGCCAGTATGAGCCATGAGATCCGTACCCCGATGAACGGAATTCTTGGTATGTTGGGGCTACTACTGAGAAATGAATTAAGTGAGGAGCAGATGCACCGAGTTGCATTAGCCAACTCAAGCGCTGAAGCATTACTCAGTTTGATAAATGATATTCTCGATTTCTCTAAAGTCGAAGCAGGAAAATTAGATTTGGAGATAATTGATTTTGATTTAAGGACCCTACTGGGTGATTTTAGTGAATCGCTCGCTTTAAAAGGCCAAGAAAAGAATATTGAAATAATTCTCGATAATAGAGGCGTTCAGCAAAGTCACGTAAAAGGTGACCCTGGTCGTATTAGACAAATCCTTAATAATTTAACGGGTAATGCGATTAAATTTACCGACAAAGGTGAAATTGTCATCATGGCTTCACTGGCTGAAAATGATGAACAATTAACGTTAGAATGTAGTATTAGCGATACAGGTATAGGGATCCCACAAGATAAAATAGCAGGCTTGTTCCAATCTTTTACGCAAGTAGACGCCTCTACCACCAGAAAATATGGCGGCACGGGATTAGGTCTTGCTATTTGTAAACAGCTTTGCCAATTAATGCAAGGGGATATCAGAGTTACCAGCATTTTAGGACAAGGGTCGACCTTCTCTTTCAGTATCAATTTAGCCAAAAGTGAACAAGCGAAAACGGTTATACCACATGTAGATATTCAGAATGTGCCTATATTAATTGTTGATGACAATACGACTAATAGATTAGTATTAAAAGCTCAACTAGAACATT
>Ga0209395_1004140_pt1 | contig 17287 bp, 15 predicted proteins | sample GOMGulsemesocosm_3_FD_184635 | JGI IMG/M metagenome (GOLD analysis project Ga0209395, IMG submission 184635) | Methane-oxidizing microbial communities from mesocosms in the Gulf of Mexico - GOM9D Gulf of Mexico (SPAdes) (version 2) | ecosystem: Environmental > Aquatic > Marine > Cold seeps... | reverse complement strand
CACGAATAAGCGTGAGGTTAATCATCGGTTGCCCAAGTTTGTCTTCACCGTCGACCGCTTCAACGCTGTCGGTTTGATTGATAATATCAACCAAGTGAGCCGATTCAGTTTGGCCCCAGAATACGCTACCAATACCGGTGCGTAGCTCCCAATTATCACCAACATGCACCCACATCAGTTCGCGAATATCACCATGTGAGCGTTCTTTATCAAGGTCGTCCCAGCGGTAAAAACCTTTGATAGTAATGCTATCAAGGTCATCATTCCAGCTATGATAGAGTTCAGGTTCGACAAATAATGAAAATTGCTTGTCACCTTGCTCAGTGTACATAGCATCTTGAGTATAGACTCGGTAGTCGGCAGCCGCTTTCACCGACAGCTGAGTTTCAGCTGCCAATGAGGTTGAGGCCAGCGCAAGAGCTACCAAGGAAAACGTGCGCCATTTGTTCATTATCGAGCTCGCTTTAACGTCGCTTTATTAAAATCTTTCGCCGTTAATCCTGTTTTAAAGGTCAGCTCTTCAACAATATAATCGGTACTTTTCCCCGTTTGGTTATTCACCATATTTTGAGTGCTTGGTCGCCAATATTTATCCAGATACAGTTTGTAATCAGATAGTGTTAGTGTTTTTAGAAGGCTGTTACGACGATCATAAAATTCAATTTTATGCGCGCGATAATGGGCTTGGTCAATCCATAATACTTGGCGTGTATAACCTGAATTTTTGTTAACCGGATCGACTTCAACCACATAGCTAAGCTCGCCATTGATCGTCTCGTCTTTTAAGTACTTATACGTATATTTTTCAATTTCAAATGAACTTAGGTCTTCAAACGCAAACTCACTACCCATAAATGGACCTGATTGATTACGCGAAGCAATACGTTTTACCCGTTTTAATGCTGGTAAATACATCCACTGCTCATCAGAGGTTGTTGGATGTGAGAAGCTTAAGAATGCCGTGCCCTTAACATCACGGGGCTGTGAAAATATAGTAAGTGCTTTATCTCCGTCATCGATAATTTCTAATGATTTGAGCTTCATCTTGCGCACTGTTTCTTGACCATTAGCGTTACGTAAGATCATTTGTGCCTTAGCAGTAGAGTCACCCCAACCGATATCAATCGCTTTACGTGCCTTGGCTATTTCTAGTCCTTTTTCCTCTGCTGTTTGCGCTAAGCTTGCACCAGAGATCAAGCTTAACCCGATAATAGAGGTACTAAGCAGTTTGGTTAGTTGTTTCATTGTCTGTTCCTTTTTTCGTTTTATCGAGTAATAGTAAGAATGCTGGTAAGAATAAAAAGTCGATGACTAACGCTGCCAAAATGATGATAGCGGTTAATAATCCCATGTCAGAATTTAATCTAAATGATGAAAGTGCCAAAATTGAGAAGCCAACCGTTAATACTAGGGTTGTGATCCAGAGTGCTTGGCCAACGCTGGCAAATGAATAACGGATACTGTCTTCAGTCGATTTCCCTTGGTCTTTGGCGTATTTGTATTTACTCAAAAAGTGCACTGTGTCATCAACGATGATCCCAAGTGTCATGCTTAGTACGACTGATAGTCCCATGTTAATCTCTGCAGAGTAGAGTCCCCAAATACCAAAACCAACCAATGCTGGTAACAGGTTTGGAATAAGGCTAATTAGACCCAATCGCCATGAGCGTAATGCAAAAATTAATAACCCAGAGATAAGTACTAAGGCTAATAAAGTGCCAGTCAACATACTGCTCATGTTTGCCTGACCGATATGAGCGAACATTAAGGCTGGACTAGCAGCATTGAGCTGAATGTGTGGCGCGTTATCTTTAAACCATTGCTGAGTACGACGTTCAAACTCTGTAAATTCAACACTGCCTAAATTTTGTAAGATAGCAGTAATACGTGTCGCGGATTTATCGATATTGATTTGATTGTTGAGATCCAAACCAAAGGGGAGCGACATTTCATAAAGTAATAGATATTGTGCAGCTAGCTCACGCTCCTGTGGCAGTCGATAATATGTTTTGTCATCACCATGCATGTTTTGATTTAGGCGCTTGAATGTATCTGAGATACTCAATACATGGTCAATTTCAGGTTGATCCTGTAACCACATGCTAAATTTATCGACGACATTTAACATCTCAGGCTTGTTTAGACCAGAAGCTTCATCACTGTATAGTGCAAAGTCGATAGTAGACATACCGCTGATTTTTTCCTGTTGGAAGTCAGTAGATTGTCTAAACTCGGTGGTCTTATCAAAGTAAGCAGTAGCAACATCGTTTACTTGATTGTTAAACGTTGCAGCGCCTGCAGCTAACATCACAATCATGGAGATAGGCAGTAATCGTTTATGATTACTAATAACACTATCGCCTAACCGCTCGATCCAATGGCTTTTTCCCGTTGTTATTTTGACCTGGCGCATCGGTAGGATTAGCAGCAAGGCTGGTAGCATGGTTACCGATAAGGCAAATGCAATCATAACACCAAGCGCTGTTAAATTACCTAAATCAGCGAGTACTGGAACATTTGAGAAGTTCAGGGTTAGGAAGCCAATCGATGTTGTTGCTGAGGTAATAAAGATAGGCATCAAGTTAAGCTTCATTGAATAGGCAATCGCTTCCTCTTTATTCTGACCTTGGCGCATCGCATATAGCATTGAGGAAATAACATGGACACAATCGGCCACTGCCAGCGTCATTACCATCGTTGGCACATTAACCGTTGCTGTACTTAAAAAGTAGCCCATCCAGCCAGATAAGCCCATGGTGGTTGCTATCGACACAATGATAATTATCAGCGTAGCAAAGGTGCCGGTGAACGACCGCAGTAATATCCACAAAATGGCAATAATCATCAAGAACATCAGCGGCACCAGTGTACTGGCGTCCTTTTGTGCTTCTGTCATAAATGACTTATTCATAAAGACAATACCAGTATGATAAAAATCATGTTGTGGATAAAGCGCTTTATATTTATCGGTTAGAGCAGTTATGGAGGTCGCAATTTCTAGTACTGCGGCAGAAGCATCCTGCGCCGAGTCGGGGGTATCGCCAGTGGGCAAGCGTACGGTAACACTGATGACCGCAACTTCACCTGTGGCTGATACTAACCGACGAACGAGATTTGGTTCGTTAATAGCGATGTCTTTGGCACGGGCTATTTTCTGTGGTGTTAGCTGGTCTATTTCTAATACCAAATCTTCAACAATAAGGTCGTCATCCTCAGCCCAGGTGTGTTGGTAGTTGGTTAGAGAGTCAATCCGAGTCGAAAGGGGAGTTTGCCATGCTTCATCCGTCATCTCTTGAATCATCTTCAATGTTTCGACATTAAAGACATCACCAGATTTAGGCGCAATAATAATATTAGCATTTTCGTTTTTACTAAAGACCTTTTGCATTTTTTCAAAGGCCATTAGTTGTGGATTTTGATCACCAAAGAATACTTTGTAATCACCGCGAAAGTAGAGGTTTTGTGCACCCATTGTGGCCGTCACTAAAAAGACGACACTGAGTAACAGCATTAACCATGGTTTCTTTAATACAACATCTAGCCATAAACGCTTCATGTTTTTTCCTAAATTGACGATTCGTCACTTAAGTTTAAATAAAAGGCAGCGCTACGTCTGTAATGCTGCCACTTCTACTGCAAAAACTTCATTTCCTATCCGTTGCCATGAATCTTGATAGTCACAAGATTGTGATAACGGCTGCCATCCAACACCATCAAGTAGCGCATTGATATTAAATAGTAATGCAAAGTCGCTGTCGAGTCGAGAAACAGCTTCTGCTTCGCAAGCACTAATTAGTAAGGCATTAGCACCAAAGCATGTCGACCAAAGAGAAAAGCATAGGTTTTCTAATTGTCCTTCACCGTTAGGCTTAATATCATTGTTAGTCAATGCTTTTGCAAAGAGCTCATCAACTAACTGGGTGATTTCTTGCTCCAACTCACCTTGCATAGCTAAGCGACCAGCACTTGCCCGTTCGCGAACCGCAGGTGTTTTTGCCAATAACACACATAAAAATAGTGTTGGGTGTAATTGACTATGCAGTCGATGAACAAAACACATTGCTAAACATTTTTCGCGCAATGTGCCATCAAACGCTAACGCGCGTTTAGTTAAGCTGATGATCATTTTTACACTCTTAATACAAAGGGCACAAAATAAATCTTCTTTATTACTAAAGTGGTTGTATACCGTGCCTTTAGAGTAATCACAAGCCGCCACTAACTTATCCATTGTTAATCCAGAAAAACCTTCATGCGCCATGATTGCTTCTGCGACCGTCAGCAATTCTTGCTCTCGGTTAACAATGTTTTGTTCGCGCTTAGTCAGAATTTTCTTGATAAAGCACTTAGGGTTTTCGTTATTGCATAGTGTAAACGTCATAAATAAACGATACTAAGATCGCCCTTATAGTTATTTTGACGGTTCGTCATAATGTGACGAACCGTCATTTTATGTGTTTGGTAGAATATTTCAAGTGAAGTTTAACAAAAAGTGATTAAAAAGGGGAATTCTATCTGTGGGCTGGAAAAGGTGCGGTAACGTAATTAACATGTTCTTATATCAATCCCATTGAGTATTTGACCATTTTACATGGTTTAAACATCCGATAGCGGCGTTGTTTACGTTCTTTGTCGAGCAACTACATCCGTAACTAAACGCCGTGCTATGATGCGCTGACGCCTAATTTGTGGCGGTTTCCTCAGGTGAAATCAGCTACGCACACATTCGTTTTAGTGCGTAGCTGAGTCGATACTACCGTTAGTCTTCGATGAAAAATAAACGTGTTCGCTCAATTAATAGATAATTTATTGGTACTAGGATTAAAGTAATTAATGTTGCAAACAAGATCCCAAAGGCGAGAGAAACGGCCATTGGAATAAGAAACTGTGCTTGGGTCGACTTTTCAAACAGTAATGGCATCAAACCAATAAAAGTAGTGAGTGAGGTTAATATCACCGGTCTAAAACGCGAAGCCCCTGCAGTCAGAACAGCTTCCATTAATGGCATTGCTTTATCGCGATACTGTTTATTGATGTAATCCACCAGTACCAGTGAATCATTAATAACCACGCCGACAAGAGCCATCATGCCCATTAAGCTCAGCATCGTTAAATCCATCCCCATGATCCAATGACCTGCCACCGCGCCAATCACGCCAAACGGAATAACTGACATCACGATCAGCGGTTGCAGATAAGATTTGAATGGAATGGCAAGTAAGCCATAAATCACAAAGAGTAGAATTACTAGACCATAAGACATTGAATCAAATGATTCTCGTTGTTCGCGCGCTTCCCCTTCAAATTGATATTGAATTCCTGGATATTGTAATAGTAGTTCGTCGATAAATTCACGAAGTTCACCTTGGATAAGCGTCATATTCGCTTGCGCTTTATTGGCATCAGCAGTGACGGAAATTGTGCGGAAACGGTCAATACGCATAATAGATGTTGGTGATACTCCAGGCGTTAATGTCGCCAGTTGACTCAGCGGGACACTTTGACCATTGCTGGTGGTGATCAATAAGGTTTCTAAGCCGTTAACCGACTCACGCTCATATTTCGGTAGTTTTAACATCACGCGGACGTCGTCACGACCACGCTGTATCCGCTCAACTTGGATCCCGAAGTAAGCAGCACTGATTTGTGATAATACAGTATTGCGATCAAGTCCTAACGCGTAGGCTGTTTGATTGAGTTCAATCTGTAGTTCCTCTTTACCTTGTGCCAATGAGTCAGTAATTTCAAAAAGGGCAGGGTAGGTCGCCAGGCGATCTTTTAATTTATCTGCTACTTCACCTAAGGTGTTAAAATCTATACCAGAAAACTGAATATCAATCGGATCTGAGGTTCGGCCAATTTCAGCGCGATAGGTTAACGATTGCGCGCCGGGTATTTCGCCAATTAGCCCACGCCATTCCTGAATAAGCTGGCTTGAACGAATCTTAAGTTCACGCTCTTCTGGTGGTACTATTTGGAACATAACACGGCCAAGATGTGAGCCTTGAGAGCGACCACTGCTACCGGAAGTTGAATTAATATCTAGAATCAAATCGACGCCGTCCCGCTCAAAATATTTTGCTTTGAGCTTAAATGCTGCATCTGTCATCTTAGTAATGTAATGATCGGTCACCGCGTAAGGTGTACCCGACGGCATGGTTAATGTTGCTCGCGCTGTTTCACTTTCAACTCGTGGAAATGGGGTGTAACGCATCCAACCGCTGAGCAGTAACGTAATAATAATAGTTAGCACACCAACAAAACTAAGCAATGTAGTGAGTTTGTTACGTAAGCAAACAGCAAGAGTCGGCTGGTAATATTTTAAAATCGCGGCCTCAAAGCCGTCGGCAAAGCGTTGCTGAAATACTGAAAAACGATTGTCAGTTTTATCTTTACGCATCTTGATACGTTTAAGGTGCGCTGGCAGTACCAATTTAGACTCTATCAATGAAAACAGCAAAATGGGGATCACTACCACTGGGATTTGGGCGAACAAATCGCCGCGGCGCCCCTCGATAAAGGCTAGCGGTAAAAATGCCGCTATGGTGGTTAATATTCCAAAGGTGACGGGGACTGATACTTCTTGTGTACCACGAATAGCTGCTTGGAGTCCTGATTCACTGTGGCGTAGGTGAGAATATATATTTTCGCCAGTAACAATGGCGTCATCAACCACGATACCCAGCACGAGAATAAACGCGAACAAGCTAAAAATATTGAGCGTAACCCCCATTAATGGCATTAGGAAAAATGCACCCATAAAGCTGACCGGAATACCAATAAATACCCATAATGCGATAGCTGGACGTAAAAATAGCGTCAATAATAGCAACACTAAAATACCACCTTGGATTGCATTGCTCGTTAGAGTGCTAATACGATTTTTAACAATCACCGAGCTGTCACGCCAATAGGTAAGATCAACTCCTTGTGGCATTTTTATTTGCTGTGTTGCTAAATAATCACGTACTTTTTGCGCGACTTCGATTGCACTCTCATTACCGATGCGATAAACCTCAACGAAGGCGGCATTCTTACCGTTAAACCGGCTGGAGAATTCACTGTCATCGAAACCATCGGTAACCTTCGCGATATCTTTTAAGCGAATGAGACTGCCATTGTCTTGAGTTAATATCACAATATTATCGTATTCGTCCTGACGATAAGCCTGACCTGTAGAACGCAATAGAATATCGCCGCCTAGAGTTTTTATATTTCCCGCTGAAACATCGCGTGAACTATTAGCGATGGCCAATGATACTTGGTTAAGGGTTATGCCATATTGGCGCAGTGTATCTTGATTGACTTCAATGGTTATTTCATATGGGCGAACAGAGTCGAGCTCTACTTGAGTGATGCCATCGATTAGTAGGATGTCGTTACGGATCCGTTCTGCCATTTGACGGATCTCTAACTCTGATTGTGGTCCAGCTATAACAACGCTAATCACTTCTCGTTGTCGTTTGGGAATACTTACAATTGGCTTTTCGGCGTTAATAGGGAAGTTGTTAACGGCATCGACGCGACTTTTTACTTCATTGAGAAGTATCTGCGTGTCGGCATTGTTTTCAAGCTCTAACCTAACGGTCACAGAACCTTCAGAAGAACGGCTGACGATTTGCTTAATCCCTTCTAAATCGGCTACGGCTTCTTCAAGTAATACGGCGACACCTTGTTCGGCATCTTCGGGAGTTGCACCGCGTAGGCTCATGCTAATATTGACTTGCTTGATTTCCGTGCTTGGAAATACTTCAAGTGGAATTTTAGTATTTAGAAAAGTTAAACCTAACAGTAAAATGGTGCCCATCAATAGATTAGCGGCGACATCGTTTCGTGCGAACCAAGCGATCATTAACCTTGCTCCTGCACGTGGCGTGGCCCACGTTTACGTGGTGTTTTAGCCTTGATTGGTGCCTCACCCAGCAGTTTAACCTTTGTGCCTGAGATGACTTGACCAAGCGGCGTGGTGATTAATGTTTCACCTTGTGATAGGCCTGTTTTTATCACGGCATCTCGCTTGTTTTGGAACAGGATCTCGATGTTACGGCGCTCAACAACACCATTAGTATATAAGTAGACGTAACTACCTTGATAAATGGCTGAATTTGCGATCACTATCGCATTATCAATTGTTTTTCCTGTAATGCGAGCGGTGACAAATTGCCCGATATTTAATGAGCGTTTATGTTCACTGCCAAACGGGTTATCAATTTGGGCAATTAAACTAAGTTGCTGGCTGGTGTTATCAATGTTTGCTGTGGTGCGCTGTTTTGATGCGCGCCAACGTTGTGGCTCACCGCCAATATTATTGGTTAACTCAATGGTGTTTACAGGTGCTGATGATTGTAAATTATTATGCGGTAAATTGACTAAGCTAAGTTGAGCGTTATTTATCGGTAAGGTAACTTCAACACTTTGCGTTGCAAAAATATCTGCAATATTGGTGTTGCTCGAAATAACTTGTCCTAAGTCGACATGCTTGGTTAATACGCGGCCATCATATGGCGCAATGACGTTGGTACGTTCAACATCGAGTAATGCCTGCTTTAAATTAGCTGATGCAGCTTGGAATTTTGCTTTGGCAGCAGCCATTTGTGGTTTACGTAAGGCAAAGTCACTGGCTTGTTTAAGTGTACCAATAGTCTTCCTATCTTTTATGGCTTGTGCAGAAAGAGCTTTTTCTTCATCAAAAGCAACTTGTGCGGTGGCAAGTTCAGCCTGAGCCGCCTCTACGCGAATGTCATAATCTCGTGAATCAATTGTTACTAGCACTTCGCCGCGTTTAAAGAAACTTCCTTGATTGAAGTTGTCACTTACTTGGACTATTTTACCTGCGACTTGGGCATTTAATTGCCCTTGTACGGTCGCTGCAATACGGCCATAAGAGTCTAAGGTTACTTGATACGGCTGACTGGTCAGCTTAACTATCTCAACACTCATCGCCGCTGGTGCTCCAGGGCTTCGGCGATTGGCCGATGGTGAGGATAAGGTAATAAATAGGACAGCAGCTATCGTAATGATTAGTACTGCTAATGAGATAAGATGTTTTTTTCGCATAAATAGTCTTTTTTAACTCAAGTATAATGGCTACAAGATACAGTAATGCCATAATCTTGGCATTAATTTTACGTTGCTTTACATAGTAGCAATGCATGAAATACTTTGACACATCTATCAGGTACTCTGGTTAGCGCAAGTTGCATAATTAGCTCTAGCCTATTGTGAGTGTCACAGGCTATAATACGGCTAATTTACTATCACTTTTATATATGGTTTGATTGAAATATGTTTGAAAACCTTACTGACCGTCTTTCCGCCACGCTAAAAAATATTAGTGGTCGTGGTCGTTTAACAGAAGACAACATTAAAGATACCCTTCGTGAAGTGCGCATGGCATTGCTTGAAGCCGATGTTGCATTACCGGTTGTTCGCGAGTTTATAGGCAAAGTAAAAGAGCGTGCTGTCGGCGCTGAAGTCACTAAGAGCCTAAGCCCTGGTCAAGTATTCGTTAAAATAGTTCAAAGTGAGCTTGAAGCGGCAATGGGCGAAGTTAATGAAGTCCTGAACCTCAATGCTCAGCCTCCGGCTGTTATAATGATGGCTGGCTTACAAGGGGCGGGTAAAACAACCTCTGTTGCTAAATTGTCTAAATTCCTGCGCGAGCGCGAAAAGAAATCAGTGTTGGTTGTTAGTGCTGATGTTTATCGCCCTGCGGCTATCAAACAGCTAGAAACATTAGCGACCGAAGTTGAAGTCGAATTTTTTCCATCGGATATCTCGCAAGAACCAATCGATATTGCTAATGCGGCTATTGCACATGCTAAAAAGAAATTTATCGATGTAGTGATTGTCGATACGGCTGGTCGTTTGCACGTTGATAGCGAGATGATGGATGAAATCATCGAGCTACATAGTGCTGTTAACCCCGTAGAAACACTGTTCGTTGTTGATGCAATGACTGGTCAAGATGCGGCAAATACAGCGAAAGCGTTTGATGAAGCATTACCTTTAACCGGTATTATCCTTACTAAGACTGATGGTGATGCACGCGGTGGTGCAGCGCTATCGATTCGTCATATCACGGGTAAACCAATTAAATTCTTAGGTGTTGGCGAGAAAACTGACGCACTAGAACCATTCCATCCAGATCGCGTAGCGTCACGTATCTTAGGCATGGGTGATGTTTTATCACTTATCGAAGAAGTCGAACGTAAAGTTGATAAAAGTAAAGCTGAAAAGTTAGCGAAGAAACTTAAGAAAGGTAAAGGCTTTGACCTTGAAGACTTCCGTGACCAATTAGCGCAAATGCGCAACATGGGCGGCATGATGGGAATGATGGACAAGCTACCTGGCATGGGTAATGTACCTGATGCGGTTAAGAACCAAATGGATGATAAATCGACCATGCATATGGAAGCTATTATTTCATCGATGACGCCAGGCGAACGTGCGCGACCTGACATCATTAAAGGTTCTCGTAAACGCCGTATTGCGGCTGGTTCTGGTATGCAAATTCAGGACGTGAATAAGTTATTAAAACAGTTCACTCAAATGCAAAAAATGATGAAGAAAATGTCTGGCAAGGGCGGCATGCAAAAAATGATGCGCGGTATGCAAGGCATGATGCCCCCTGGCATGGGCGGCGGATTTGGTGGAATGCCACCAAGATAGTTAACGCAAAAAAAACGCCCTAATGACTTAGGGCGTTTTTGTATCTGGCAGGGAATTAAAACAATTCTTTGATCGGTGAAATATAATCACCTTTATCACGTGTCATATAATAGCCAGTAGTGACCGTAATAACGCTGTCTTCCATCGAAAACGATGAACGGTAGTCATCAACCTTTGGTTTCGGCACAACTTTTATAGCGGTAACCGCGGCAATCTCTTCTTTGTAATCAGCATCATCACTGCAAATTTTAGCTAGCGCCTCTAAGACAGAGTTAGTGCGCGCGCCAACATCATACATTAAGCGGTCGGCGTAATAGCGTTTCTTCTTGAGTGCATCCTTGTTCACTTTTGTCATGGTTTTAAAACCATCCCATCCCATGTCTAACGTTAAGTTAGGGTTAGCACAAGCTACCTTTGTTTTCGCTAATTGAGCGGTCGTTATTGCATCCGCAGCGCGCATCACTTTCTTTTCCTTAACGCCAGCCACTGCACTGGCTGCTGCTACCGTTAAGATTAACCCGGTAATTAGTTGCTTTTTCATTGAAATATCCTTTGTTCGATGAAGTTTAAAGTAGGTCAGTTAATAATTTATAACTAACTTGAGGAATGTTTGGCATATCTTTGTCTAGTGTAATGGTGAGCGTCGCATTTGCAAATGAAACACTAGGCTTATTTGACTGGCTTGCCAATGACACATCAATCGATTTTATTTCAGCAATAGCTTCTTTATAGTCGCTATCTTCCTGACACAACTTAGTCATGGCGCTAAAAAAACCGACTAACATACCTGGGGTGGTTTTTTGTTTTTTAGTGGTAAAGCTCGACCAATCGATTTTAGCGGTCGGGCTCGTCCCACAGGCGGTCGTTAACGCGAGTGACGCTTTCTTAAGGGATTGTTTTACGGCGACCTTACTCTCAAGCAGGCCCTGTTGGGTTAAATAGGTTTGTTTAATATCTCTGACTTTATGCGGTGAAACACGGCCATAATAAACGACTTTTGTCATCGGTTTATCTGCTAAGTACACCTCAAAATAAGGGTTCAATGAGCCGTGCATTAGGGCTGAATTACCTTTACTGTGAAAGTGAGTCATGTTGAGATTTGGCATCTGAAAAACGTATTGGCCATTATTAATGCCATTGTCACTTTTGGTATATAAGTGAACCTTGCCATCGATAGGGTGTTCGAATCCATTATAATAAATTAAATATTGTTCATTATCATAAGGGACTACAATGGCATTACCGACGTAGTCGGTATCAAAACTTTTATAGTGTTTTGCTAATTCTGTTGCGTGTGAGCACAGGTGAAATAAAACAAAAAAGCTCACGATAAATAACTTCATACTATCTTCCTTAATAAGTGTTTAGCTAAGTATCTTCATTAATAATTAAAGAGTAGTGAAGTACTTATACCGTTCCATGGGGGTGAATCCCCTAAATTTAGTGCAATCTCGGTGATTATTCTAATTGGATAAATTGTTAGCATCCATTTACGCGCATTAGTATCAATTATATACAACGTTTTTTCAAGGCATTAGCCGATTTTAAAGCACAAGTAATAAATTTCTTGTTTTGGATTAATGGTATTAACAGTGCTTTTCTATTAGGTCATTGAATTGGGTGTTATCTACTTACTATTACTATCTAGGGAAGTCGAGCGCTTGTTTTTAGGGCTCGTTTGAGCTTTGGTAGCGATGTTGTTAATCTAACGTAATATAGAGCACGCCGATGGAATCGAAAATGCAAATCAATGACACGTTAAATTCATACCTTCAATTATCCGAACATATTAATCTTGCGATCGAGGTGAATGTCACTCTTCAACGCTGTTTCTTATTTGATAAGAACAGGGCATTAAAAAAAACTTATAATATTTCAACAGCAACAGCCGGAGTTGGAGAAAAGGAAAACAGCAACCGCACGCCGCGTGGCCTGCATGAAATAAGTCATTGCATTGGTGGTAATGAACCCGTGGGTCGTCGCTTTATTGGTCGCAGTGCAATTAATAGTGACGGCCAGCCCCGTGAGATTGTTAAAATTCTAAAAGACACCCCTGAAAATGCGCCGTCAGGTGATTATATTTTAACCCGGATCTTAAGGCTTAAAGGATTAGATAAATCGCTCAACGCGCGTAAGGGGTTTGATAGTTTCGAACGTTATATCTATTTTCACGGTACTAACGAAGAGTACTTGATCGGGACTCCTGTGTCACATGGCTGTATCAGAATGCGTAATGAAGATATCGTTGAATTGTTTGCGTTAGTAGCAGTAGGAACGCCGGTATTTATTCACGAATTGATATAATGTCGCCATTACTTTTTGTTATTATCGAGATTACGCGTAGATAAGCGTCTCTTTAACGAACGCATAAGCTGAGCAAAGCCATAAAGCTCAGCTTCAAATTCAATCTTGGTAATATTTTGACCGTCTAAGAAACGCGGTAAACCGAACAAATCTGAAGTGCTATCACACATCCCCGCGTGGCAAGACGTCGCTGATACCATGCCATATTCCCGTAGGTAGTGCGCATGCTGAGCGGTGTAAAATCCACTTGGGTAACAGAAATGTCGTAACGGGGTTTGCGCGATGCGATGCATTACAGCGACATTGTCATCGAGTTCACCTTGGAGCACCGATAAGGCCTCTTTGCCAATATGGTGGCGGTGACTGTGTAGTTGTAAATCAAGCCCTTGGTTTTGTATTGTAGATGCAGTGCCAAGGTCTATTAGCTTAAACATATTGGGCTGTTGCAGTGGTTGTGCTACCTCCAACAATTGAGCAAGGCGCTGTAAGAAACCGCCACGTAACGTAATAGTATCGAGTTGTTCGCAGTATTGAATAAGCCGCTTGGCCAACTCTTCGCCGTTGTTTGGCCTCTTTATATGTGTATATAGCGATAGTCGTGGGTCTAAGCTGGACAAATCAACGGTATCTTTGCACGTTTTCCACAGTAAGTACGCCACCATCATATTAACGACCGCTATTCTATTTTTAACATAATAAGTGGTGAGGTATAGGGTGGAATTAAATTGATACTTATTGAGTAATGGCGCTGCAAAATCAGCAACTCCAAACCAACCATCATCAATCGTGAGCACAATACTATGCTCTAGCGTTTCACCGCTGGCGATCAGTTGGCAAGCTTTATCAAGTGATATGACATTAAAGCCGCCTTGCTTTATTAACTCAAGGCGCTGGGCAAACAATGTGGGGGACATAAACAATTTTGGTCGAAAGAGGTGCTCGTCGTGATACGAAAAACCGTGGTAGCAAAGAATATTAATCTTGTGCCGATAATGACGATGGGTCAATAAAAAAAGACCAAGATACTTTGCTATATAGTAGCTAAAGCGCTTTATTAGAACGCTCATTGACCGACTTCTTTGTCTATTGATTGTAAGAACTGACAGAGTGATTTCCGTGGCCATACAGCATAGTAAGTTTTTGGGATGTAAGCACCTTGTTTAAATAAGGAAAGCCTCGATTTTGAACGTGAAAAAGCGCCGGAGTCGATGCCTTCGTCCGCGTAATAAAGTATTGTTGCTCCGTTTTGCTGTGCTACATGTCGCAGGTATCTTAAATGCGGACTAATAATAGATATCGCAGGGTCAATAAACCAACTGCTACGCATAAGACCACGAATATGTTGATTCTCTTCTAGCAACTCTGCAACTCGATGATAAGCCCGCATCCAGCCTTGTGGACTAAATTGATTAATATTAGCTAAATGCATATGATTTATGAGCAAGGGCGATCGGCGACCAAGTCGCAACCAGACCTTAATAAAATCAATAGATTGACGAATTCCTGCGCTAAAAATCATCTTACGGGGGAGGCCACTTATTTCCAGCAGGCCTGGTCCGATTGGGATCAAGCGTCCGCTACAAATCGCAATGTCTTTAACGAACAGATCGTTGTCCCAGCTATAATTAAATGCAGTATCGTCATCAATAAGTTGTTTGATACGGGTTAATTCATCACGATATTGTGACTCAATTGAACCGGGGATCGCGACACTGACGCATGCTAGGCTAAAGTTGTTAACAAGGTAGACGAGCAATACTTTATTAAAGGTTGAGTGATGATGGCGAGGTATTTCCTGATAAACATCAATTAACTTAGGTGGGATCTTATTGTATTTATTCTCTATGCCAGCACCATACAAACTATTGGCGGCGCCTCGTAATTGCGCTGGATGATATTCGTACGGGTCAGTGTCCATACCGATTTCCTAGAAATTTCCAATAGATAAATACTAGCAGCAAATTAAGATAAAACATCGCGAGATAAAAATCTGTTCGATAAATTGGTCTACTTGTTTTTAATGTATGTTGGGCATCAATAAGTGGAAATACGGGGGAAGATAATGCCAACTTTTGATTGTGCTGATAAATATGTGAGCTAAGTATCCACAAAATATCCACAAATACTTGCAGTGGTTTGTCATTCGCGTATAATTTGCGAGCTTTCTAATCTGGGTGCGTTCTATTTAACCTTGATTATGCAGCTTATGTTGTATAGCAGGTTGAGAAAACATTCAGTTTAACACTTTTGGTTTTAGGTCCTAAATAAACGGCTTAAAATCAGACATTATTAGAGGAATATTTACCTATGGTAACCATTCGTTTGACACGTGGTGGCGCTAAGAAGCGTCCTTTCTACCAGGTAGTTGTAGCAGACAGCCGTTGCGCTCGTGACGGTCGTTATATTGAGAGAATTGGTTTCTTTAACCCAATGGCTCGTGGCCAAGAAGAGACTTTACGTCTTGATCTTGATCGTGTTGCTCACTGGGTAGCCCAAGGCGCTCAAGCTTCAGATCGTGTAGCAAAATTAATTAAAGACGCTCAAAAAGCGGCTTAAGGGTAATCGATGAGTAATCAAACCGACAATGTATTGTTAGGTTGCGTAGGTGCACCATACGGTATTAAAGGTTGGATGAAAATTACTACCTACACCGAAACTCCCGAGAACATTTTTGACTACAATCCATGGCTTGTAAAAGTTGCTGGAAAACTAGTTGAACTAGAAGTTGCGCAATGGCGCACTCATGGTAAAGGGGTTGTTTGTCGTTTTGAAGGAATGGATGACCGAGATGATGCAGCGCGTCATACCGGTTGTGAAATTTCAGTAAAAGCAGAGCAACTCGAAGCACTAGGAGATAATGACTTCTATTGGCGTGAACTGATAGGTATGGAAGTGAAGAACATTAAAGGTTACCACTTTGGGCATGTAGATGCCTTAATGGAAACCGGTTCAAACGACGTCCTACAAGTGAAAGCAAATGCTCGCGACGGGTTCGGTAAAAAAGAAAGATTGATCCCTTTAGTGGACGGTGAAGTGGTTAAGAATATTGACCGTGAAGCGCGTTTAATTGAAGTGGACTGGGATCCTGATTTCTAACTGACGGAGAGACTATCTATGTGGCTTGGAGTAATAACATTATTTCCTGACATGTTTAAAGCTATCACCGAGCAGGGAGTGACAGGACGAGCCGTTAAACAAGGCTTAATACAGTTGCAATGTTGGAATCCTCGTGATTTCACCCATGATAAGCATCGCACAGTTGATGATCGTCCTTACGGCGGTGGTCCTGGGATGTTAATGATGGTGCAGCCTCTTCGTGATGCAATCGATGCTGCGCAAGCAGCGGCTGGTGGCGATGCAAAGGTCATTTATTTATCACCGCAGGGACGTCGTTTAGACCAAACTGGGGTACTCGAGCTAAGCACAAACGAGAAGTTAATTCTTATTTGTGGTCGCTACGAGGGAATAGATGAACGGATTATTCAATCACTCGTTGATGAAGAATGGTCCATTGGAGATTATGTGTTAAGTGGTGGTGAACTTCCGGCAATGACATTGATTGATGCAGTGTCACGCTTTGTTCCCGGAGTATTGGGCAAGCAAGCCTCAGCTGAGCAAGACTCATTTGCTGATGGATTACTTGATTGTCCACATTATACTCGGCCTGAAAACTTAGACGGTGAAACAGTACCTTCAGTATTACTAAGTGGTAATCATGAAAAAATAAAGCGTTGGCGTTTAGAGCAATCATTATTGAGAACTCAGACCCGCCGACCCGACTTACTAATTAACCTAGCTCTGACTGACGAGCAAGAAAATATTCTTGCAAACTTTGCTAAAGGCAAAGGTTAGAAGAGTTTCAGTATAATCTAGGAATGAGAAAGATATGAAAAATCCAATTATTCAAGCAATCGAAGATGCACAGTTAAAAACTGATCTTCCAAGCTTCGCACCGGGCGACACTGTTGTTGTTCAGGTTCGTGTAGTAGAAGGCGAGCGTACTCGTCTACAGGCATACGAAGGCGTTGTAATCGCTGTTCGTAAGCGTGGTCTACATTCAGCATTCACAGTTCGTAAAATCTCTAACGGTGAAGGTGTTGAGCGTGTTTTCCAAACTCACAGCCCATTAGTTGATAGCATCTTAGTTAAGCGTCGCGGCCTTGTTCGTCAAGCGAAACTATACTATCTACGTACCCTTTCAGGTCGTGCTGCACGTATTAAAGAGAAATTGGCTAAGCGATAAGCTACCCATTTCCTACCCAGATTTAGAAAAGCCAGATCAGCCCGCGTTAAGCGGGCTTTTTTGTGGGAA
>Ga0209395_1004137_pt1 | contig 17294 bp, 16 predicted proteins | sample GOMGulsemesocosm_3_FD_184635 | JGI IMG/M metagenome (GOLD analysis project Ga0209395, IMG submission 184635) | Methane-oxidizing microbial communities from mesocosms in the Gulf of Mexico - GOM9D Gulf of Mexico (SPAdes) (version 2) | ecosystem: Environmental > Aquatic > Marine > Cold seeps... | reverse complement strand
TCGCCATTTAAAGTGGTACGCGAGCTGGGTTTAGAACGTCGTGAGACAGTTCGGTCCCTATCTGCCGTGGGCGTTTGAGAATTGAAGAGGGCTGCTCCTAGTACGAGAGGACCGGAGTGGACGAACCGCTGGTGTTCGGGTTGTTATGCCAATAGCATTGCCCGGTAGCTACGTTCGGAACTGATAACCGCTGAAAGCATCTAAGCGGGAAGCAGGCTTTGAGATGAGTTCTCACTGGAGCTTTAAGCTCCCTAAAGGGTCGTTGGAGACTACAACGTTGATAGGTCAGGTGTGTAAGGGCTGTGAGGTCTTGAGCTAACTGATACTAATTACCCGTGAGGCTTAACCATACAACACCCAAGTAGTTTTGCGACTATGAAGTGCATTGTATGAAGACTGACAAAATACTATTACCGTAAGGTAAGTAAAATCACGTACTTACGTGTTACTTGAATCAAAATAAACGATATTTATAGCTCATTGAGCAAAGCTTTCTAAGATTGTACCTTTTTTGTTTAGCGACAATAGCGCTGTGGTCCCACCTGAATCCATTCCGAACTCAGAAGTGAAACGCAGTTGCGCCGATGGTAGTGTGGGAGTTCCCATGTGAGAGTAGGACATTGCTAGACTTCTAATTTGTGCGTAAGCACACGAGAAACCCGTAGCTAACGCTACGGGTTTTTTGCTTTCTGGCTTTTAAGAAAATTCTATTGCTTTCTTTGCCGCAGCGCTTCAGAAGTGCAACGCAGTTGCGTCGGATGATGTTAGTGTGTGGGTGTTTTTCTCTTTATGTGAGAGTAGGACATTCTCCACTTCTAATTTGTGCTTAGGCACATGAGAAACCCGTAGCTGATGCTGCGGGTTTTTTGCTTTCTGGCTTTTAAGAAAATCCTATTGCCTTCTTTGCCGCAGCGCTTGAGAAGTGCAACGCAGTTGCGCCGGATGATGTTAGTGTGTGTGTGTTTTTCTCTTTATGTGAGAGTAGGACATTGCTTGACTTCTATTGTTCTGATAGTAATGTGAGTTACGTTGTTAATGGCTACTGTTAAAACTTTATTATTACAGTATTACTCGATTAAAATTTTGCTGGGATCTATACGGGTATGTAAAAGAAGCATTGATTTAATTGGTTTAGGCTGCTTTTGCTGTCGAAAGTAATTAACTTGTTATTATTTGTAATTAAGCTCAGTGTGTCTGTATGTGTGTTTTAAGATGATAAAATTTTTTGTAGCAGTTTAGAGTGATTATGTTGTTAAAATAGAAAAGACGATTCTTTTGCTAGAGGTGATGGTTAATTTAGATTTACTTTACGGGAACGAATATCTAGAGGAAGAATATAAGTTATTCGCACAAATATAGTGCGTGGGTTGCCCTTATATCTTGCAAAAAAAGCCAAGTTAAGTATACTTGCGCAAACTTTTTACTATTAAAGTTTTTACTTTAAAAAACGATAGAACATACGATTACCTTCGTATTATTAGAATAAACAACTATGAATAATAAGTTAACTGAAACCGGGCGGAAATTTGCACGGCAACAAAATTTTTTTATTGTTGGAGTTGTGTCGTTTATTACAGTTATTGTTTATTTAATCTGGGGATGGATGCCTGCTAAGTCAGCATTGGTTGGCGGAGGAATTGTCATCGGTCCCAATATGTTATTTGCCTATAAAGCGTTTAAGTATGCAGGGGCACAAGCTTCTAGAAAAGTGGTAGATTCCTTTTTTAGTGGTGTTAAATTGAAAATGGCTTTGATGGCGCTATTATTAGCACTGGCCTTCAAATTTGTAGTGTTTATGCCTATGCCATTTTTTGCAATGTTTGGTCTAGTAATGTTATTGCCTGCGGTGACAGCATACTTATTTAAAAACTAGTTTCACATTGTGATACGTAAAAAATTACAAAAATTTTAAACTTTAATCATTAGGAACGTTAATATGTCTGCAGATGCTGCTACCGAAGCAACACTTACCAGTCAAGCATATATTACACATCACTTAACTAATTTAACTGTTGGTGAAGGCTTTTGGAGCTGGAATCTTGATACATTAGGTTGGTCGGTGTTTTTAGGCTTGGTATTTCTTACTATTTTCCGTAGCGTTGCAAAATCTGCAACGACGGGTATACCAGGTAAACTGCAATGTGCAGTTGAAATGGTAGTTGAATTTGTTGACGATAGCGTGAAAGGTACTTTTCACGGTAAGAGTGACTTGATTGCACCATTATCTCTAACTATTTTTGTTTGGATATTGTTAATGAATGCAATGGATTGGGTTCCTGTTGATTTGTTACCATGGATTATTAGTTTAGTATCTGGTATCGATATGGCCCATATCTATATGAAACCTGTGCCAACAACAGATCCTAACTTAACTTTCGCTTTAGCGGGTGGTGTGTTCTTCCTCATTATATTCTATTCAATTAAAGTGAAAGGCGTTGGCGGCTTTATGAAAGAGCTGTATGGGCAACCATTTGGTCATTGGACTTTATACCCAATCAATTTCATACTGGAAGTTGTGACATTATTAGCTCGCCCATTAGCATTGTCGTTACGTTTGTTTGGTAACTTATATGCAGGTGAGTTAATCTTTTTACTTATCGCGACTCTTGGGTTTTACCAATTGCCAGTACATTTTATATGGGCAACGTTCCACTTGTTGGTTATTCCATTACAAGCGTTTATTTTTATGATGCTAACTATTGTATACCTTAGTTTAGCTCACGAAGATCACTAACTTTTCGGGAATAAGTTAGAACGGCATTAGCCGGACCCGAAGGGTTTAGGGCAGGAAGCCCGACATACTATTTTACTTTTTAAACTTTAACTTTAAACAATCGGAGATAAAAATGGAAAACATTGGCTTAATGTATATCGCAGCGGCTTTACTAATTGGTTTAGGTGCTCTTGGTACTGCTATTGGTTTTGGTCTTTTAGGTGGCAAATTCTTAGAATCTGCTGCTCGTCAACCTGAACTTGCACCACAACTACAAGTTAAAATGTTCATCGTAGCGGGTCTTATTGATGCAATCGCAATGATCGGCGTAGCAATGGGCTTATACATCTTGTTCGTTAAAATTGGCTAATTTAGCTATTTTATTTTTTCAACGAATAATTGATTAGGAGGTACACAAATGAATATTAATGCCACTATAATTGGCCAATTAATTGCGTTTGTCGTATTTGTAATTTTTTGTATGAAGTTTGTATGGCCACCAATTATGGCTGCCATTGAAGCTCGTCAAGCAACTATTGCTGACGGACTTGCTGCTTCAGACCGTGCTGCGAAAGATCTTGCGCTTGCTCAAGAGAAAGCTACAGCTCAACTTAAAGAAGCTAAAGTTCAAGCTGCATCTATTGTAGATGTTGCTAAAAAACTTGAAGCTAAAATTGTTGAAGAAGCTGCTGGTAAAGCACAAGCTGAGAAAGAACGTATCTTAGCTTCCGGTCATGCGGAAATAGAAACAGAGCGTAACCGAGCTAAAGAAGAATTGCGCGCACAAGTTGCTGTTCTTGCTGTAGCCGGTGCCGAGAAAATTCTTGAGCGTTCAATAGATGGCGCTGCACACAGCGATATCTTAGATAAACTCGTCGCTGAACTTTAAGAGGAAAGAGCTATGTCTGAATTGACAACTGTCGCTCGTCCTTACGCTAAAGCAGCGTTCGACTTTGCTGTTGAAGCTAAAGCAATTGATAGCTGGTTAATCCAGCTAACTTTTGCTGCTGAAGTGACTAAAGATGAAACCGTTAAAGGTTATATCTCTGGTGGTGCTTCAGTAGAGCAAGCACAAGCATTATTTTTGAATGTTTGTGGTGAACAAGTAGACAGTCAAGGCCAAAACTTTTTGAAAGTAATGGCAGAAAACGAACGTTTGTTGGTGCTACCACAAGTTCTTGAACAATTTATAGCGTTAAAAGCTGAATTTGATCAAGAAGTTTCTGTGGATGTAACCTCTGCTGTAGAAGTAACTGCAGAGCAAAAAACAACATTAAGCGCCGCGCTTGAAAAGCGCTTGGCACGTAAAGTAAAGCTTAATTGTTTTGTTGATGCGAGTATCGTTTCCGGTTTAGTAATTAAAGCTGGTGACATGGTAATAGATGGTTCTATCAAAGGTAAATTGAACCGCTTAGCAACAACACTACAATCTTAGATAAGGGAACAGAGCATGCAACTGAATTCCACTGAAATCGCTGAACTGATCAAAAATAGAATTGAACAGTTTGACGTTGTCAGCGAAGCTCGTAACGAAGGTACTATCGTTTCTGTAACTGATGGTATTATTCGTATAAATGGCCTTGCCGATGTAATGCAAGGTGAAATGATCGAACTTCCTGGTAGCCGTTTTGCTATCGCGTTAAACCTAGACCGTGATTCGGTAGGTGCGGTAGTAATGGGCCCTTACGCTGATTTAGCGGAAGGCCAAAAAGTTAAAGGTACTGGTCGTATTTTAGAAGTACCAGTAGGTCGTGGTTTATTAGGCCGCGTTGTAAACACTCTAGGTGAACCAATTGATGGCAAAGGCCCAGTTGATAACGATGGCTTCTCTCCTGTAGAAGTTGTTGCACCGGGTGTAATCGAACGTAAATCAGTAGATCAACCAGTTCAAACTGGTATTAAGTCTATCGATTCTATGATTCCAATTGGTCGTGGCCAACGTGAATTAATCATTGGTGACCGTCAAATCGGTAAATCAGCGATTGCAATTGACGCTATCATCAACCAAAAAGACACTGGTATTAAATGTGTATATGTTGCTATCGGTCAAAAAGCTTCTACTGTAGCGAACCTTGTTCGTAACTTAGAAGAGCATGGCGCGTTAGCAAATACTATTGTAGTTGTTGCCTCTGCTTCAGAAGCAGCTGCACTACAATACTTAGCACCATACGCTGGTTGTTCTATGGGTGAATACTTCCGAGATCGCGGTGAAGATGCACTAATCGTATATGATGATTTGTCTAAGCAAGCAGTTGCTTACCGTCAAATTTCATTACTTTTACGTCGTCCGCCAGGTCGTGAAGCCTACCCAGGTGACGTTTTCTATCTTCATAGTAGATTATTAGAACGTGCTGCTCGTGTAAACGAAGCATACGTTGAAAAATTCACTAACGGTGAAGTTAAAGGGAAAACAGGTTCATTAACTGCCTTACCAATTATTGAAACGCAAGCAGGTGATGTATCTGCTTTCGTACCAACTAACGTAATCTCAATTACCGATGGTCAGATTTTCTTAGAATCTAACCTATTTAACGCGGGTATTCGCCCAGCTGTTAACGCCGGTATTTCAGTATCTCGTGTTGGTGGTGCTGCACAAACGAAAATCATCAAGAAACTTGGTGGCGGTATTCGTTTAGCACTTGCTCAATATGCTGAATTAGCAGCATTTGCTCAATTTGCCTCAGATTTAGATGATGCGACTCGTGCTCAATTAGAGCATGGTCAACGTGTTACTGAATTAATGAAGCAAAAGCAATACAGCCCATTGTCAATCGCTGAAACTGCAGTGTCGTTATTTGCCGCAGAAAAAGGCTATTTAACTGACGTTGCAATCAACAAAATCGTTGATTGTGAAGCAGCGCTACATACTTATGTAAACAATGAGCATGCTGAGTTGATGGCTACTATCAACGAAAAGGGTGACTACAGTAAAGATATTGAAGCCAATTTGAACAAAGCACTTGAGTTATTCAAGTCAACTCAATCTTGGTAATCGAGTCTTTAATTAAGTAACGTTTTCGGAGAAGAGTCATGGCCGTTGGTAAAGAAATAAAAACCAAGATTGCGAGTGTTAAAGGCACTCAAAAGATCACAAACGCTATGGAAATGGTTGCCGCTAGTAAAATGCGCAAAGCGCAAGATGGCATGGCAGCCTCTCGTCCATATGCGACAAATATACGAAATGTGATCGGTCATATTGCGCTTGGTAACTTAGAATATCGTCATCCATATATGGAAGAACGTGAAGCTAAGCGTGTTGGCTACATTGTTGTCTCAAGTGACCGTGGTTTGTGTGGTGGCTTAAATATTAATTTATTTAAGAAAGTACTTGCTGATGCTTCTGAAAAGCAAGCATCAGGTGCTGAAGTTGAATTTGCTGTAATTGGCTCAAAAGCCGCATCATTTTTCAACAATATGGGCGCTAAAGTATCTGCACAGATATCGGGCTTAGGTGATGCTCCATCACTAACTGACTTAGTTGGTAGTGTTGCAGTAATGCTTAAAGCTTATGATAACGGTGAAATTGATAGGCTATACGTTGTGTTTAACAAATTTGTTAATACTATGACGCAAGAGCCGACAATTGATCAATTGTTACCTCTACCTAAATCAGATGATGAAGCAATTAGTCATCGTTGGGATTATATTTACGAACCTGATGCTAACGCTTTGTTAGATCAATTATTAGTTCGTTATATTGAATCTCAAGTATATCAAGGTGTTGTTGAAAATATTGCTTGTGAACAAGCATCTCGTATGGTTTCAATGAAAGCCGCAACTGATAATGCGGGCGATTTAATCGACGATCTTCAATTGATATACAACAAAGCGCGTCAAGCGGCAATCACTCAAGAATTGGGTGAGATTGTTGCTGGTGCAGCTGCGGTAGGGTAAGCAGTTTAGTTCTAATAGAACATAACTGATAACAATTTTCGTAATTTAACGACAAGTTAGCTAGGCAAGACTTAGCTAACTTAAATTAAGAGGAATAAACATGAGTACAGGTAAAGTCGTCCAAATAATTGGCGCAGTTGTGGATGTTGAATTTCCACAAGATGCCGTACCTCAGGTATATGACGCAGTAACAGTAACCGAAGGTGACCTTGAAGGTTTAGTACTTGAAGTTCAACAGCAGCTTGGTGGCGGCGTTGTACGTACTATCGCAATGGGTTCTTCAGACGGTTTGCGTCGTGGTCTGAATGTAGTAAATACAGGTCAAGGTATTCAAGTACCTGTTGGTGTTGAGACCTTAGGTCGCATCATGAACGTACTTGGTGAGCCTATTGATGAAGCAGGTCCTATCGGCGAAAAAGACCGTTGGTCTATTCATCGTGAAGCACCTGCTTACGCTGAACAATCAATGTCTAACGAATTGTTAGAAACGGGTATCAAAGTAATCGATCTAGTTTGTCCATTCGCTAAGGGTGGTAAAGTTGGTCTTTTCGGTGGTGCTGGTGTTGGTAAAACAGTAAACATGATGGAACTTATCCGTAACATCGCTATCGAGCACAGTGGTTACTCAGTATTTGCTGGTGTTGGTGAGCGTACACGTGAAGGTAACGATTTCTATCACGAAATGAACGATTCTAACGTACTTGATAAAGTATCGTTAGTTTACGGTCAAATGAACGAGCCTCCAGGAAACCGTTTACGTGTTGCCTTTACTGGTTTAACTATGGCTGAAAAATTCCGTGACGAAGGTCGTGACGTATTATTCTTCGTAGATAACATTTACCGTTATACGCTTGCGGGTACTGAAGTATCAGCACTACTTGGTCGTATGCCATCAGCGGTTGGTTACCAACCAACACTTGCTGAAGAAATGGGTATATTACAAGAGCGCATTACTTCAACGAACAAAGGTTCAATCACTTCAATCCAAGCGGTATACGTACCAGCAGATGATTTGACGGATCCAAGCCCTGCAACTACTTTTGCTCATTTAGATGCAACAGTTGTACTAAGTCGTGATATTGCTTCGCAAGGTATTTACCCTGCGATTGACCCACTTGATTCATCTTCACGTCAACTAGATCCACTAGTAGTTGGTACTGAACATTATGAAACTGCTCGTGGTGTACAGACAGTATTACAACGTTACAAAGAACTTAAAGATATCATCGCCATCCTAGGTATGGATGAGTTATCTGAAGAAGATAAGCAAACTGTATTCCGTGCACGTAAAATACAGCGTTACTTATCTCAGCCGTTCTTCGTTGCTGAAGTATTTACTGGTTCTCCAGGTAAATATGTTTCATTAAAAGACACCATCGCAGGCTTTAAAGGTATTTTAGCTGGTGATTTTGATGATATGCCTGAGCAAGCATTCTATATGGTTGGTTCTATTGAAGAAGCCGTAGAGAAAGCGAGTAAGATGTAATCATCTGGTAGGTATCTAATACTTATTTAGATACCTAACCTAATAGAGGTCGAGTTTAATGGCATTATTAACTGTAAATCTGAATGTAGTCAGTGCAGAAGAAAGTTTATTTTCTGGTAGCATTAAATCATTACAGATCACAGGTAGTGAAGGTGAGTTAGGCATTATGCCTGGTCACGCACCTTTACTGACCTCACTAAAACCTGGTATGGCACTTATCACCAAGCAAGATGGTACTGAAGAAGTTATCTATCTTTCAGGTGGAATGTTAGAAGTTCAACCAAATAACGTAACCGTACTAGCAGATGTTGCTACACGTGCTGCGGATTTAGATGAACAAGCAGCTCTTGAAGCTAAGCAACGCGCAGAAGAAAATATGAATGCGCATGGCGCTGATGTTGACTTTGCTGTGGTTGCGGCTGAATTAGCTCGTGCAGTAGCGCAATTACGCGTTATTCAAGCGACTAACAAAAAAGGCTAACTCATTAGTGTGATTTAAATCATACGATAAAAAGTTTTAGTGAATAAATAAAACGCCCCGTTATCATTATAGGTAACGGGGCGTTTTTTTTCGCTAGTTTTTCGTGTAATCAATCTAGCCCCGTAGATCTGCCGTAATAATATCTGCCAAGACAAAAAGTTTTTTAAATATCCCTAATCTCTATTTAACAGTAATAATTATTTGTGATTGTTTACCTAAGGCAAAGCTACCGTCAGTGCTTTTAGTGTTAAAACTGCATTAATAAGTCTATAAATAATAGTATGACAGGGTAAAAAGTTTGATCTAGATTAATCAATAAGCAAAAAAACAACAATAGTGATTATCAGTGTCTATAGTTAACACAGGATTTGTTAAGTTAATATTTTAAATGTCTGATCTATCAAATAATTACTTTGTTTCTGCTGCAGAAATAGCGGCAAAACTAGACCGAGCGACTAACATTGCCCAACAACTCTCGTTGACGGCAAGTAATGCCAGAGCTGTTGCGTTACGTGCTGGTGAGCGTGCAGCGGGATTCAGGCCTCTCACTGACTTTATTGATCGATTAGCAGAAATTACCATTAGTTCATCAGAAAAGATTAATCGATTAGCGGCACGTTTAAGTCAAACGTCGGCAGATAAGATACGTTCTGACCAGGTAATAAAGCACTTTAGTGCTGTATTTGAAAAGGCAATCGACTCACCTTTTATTGGCAGTTTAGACGCTGTTTATAAACGTTCAAAAGAAAAACAACAAAAACTTGATCATAGTTACAAGCGACAAATAGACCAATTAAGTGATGAGTTGGCAATGTTAAGCAACGAATTACGTAATGCAGTTATTTTAGCAACTTTGTCACGCGTAGAAGCCTCACAAGCAGGAACACAATATCAAGATGCATTAATTAATGTTGCTGATAATGTAGAAGGGGCGGCAAGTAGAATCAAAGACCACATCAATTACTCGAAGCAAATGGTTTCTACGTTAAAGGAGCACCTTCAGTAACATTGCAAAGTGGTATTGAGCAAAAACAAAAACGTTGTACTTGAATATACTTAATTATAAACAATGGAATGATTGATGAAAACGCATAAACTTTATGAGAGCAATTCACATACTTGGTTAATGTTTGGCCGAGATGATGAAAAACCCAATGAAATTATAGATACCAACCAATATATTGTTATTACAAAGAATAATTCACTGTTAATGGATCCTGGAGGTATTGAGTTATTTTCATCGATGTTGTCAGCAGTAATCAAACAATTACCTGCAGATAAAATAACGCATCTTTTTGCTTCACATCAAGACCCAGATATTATCTCTTCATTGGGTTTATGGGACCAAGCATTGCCTTCAGCAATATTACATTCACCTTGGATTTGGGAAGGTTTTATACGTCACTTTGGGATGGAAAACATTACTTATGCACCTATCCCCGATGAAGGTGATTCATTAAAGCTTGATGGCGTAACCCTAGAATACATTCCAGCACACTATTTACATTCATCAGGCAATTTTAATGTTTATGATGCAGAAGCAAGAATTTTGATGTCTGGTGATATCGGTGCTGCACTCGAATCTGTTGAGGCGCCACTTTTCGTGGAAAATTTTGCTGAACACATCGATAAAATGAAAATGTTTCATCAGCGGTGGATGCCTTCAAATAAGGCGAAAAATGATTGGGTAGACCGTGTAAGGAAACTTGATATAGATATGATGTGTCCACAGCATGGCCGTATATTTAAGGGAGATGATGTCAAACGATTCTTAGATTGGTTTGAGGCATTGGAAGTTGGGCTGGTTGGAAAGTGACACACATTTTGAGTTCATTGACCTCGTTATCACCCTGTTGGCGTTTTTATTCCCGTTCCGCAAGTATCAATAACACTTAATAAAACCCCAAAATTAAAGTGGCAATTTTGGGGGTTATTATTCACAGCATGATATTTTTTTGTAAAACCGACAGTGAAAATATATCTAGCGAACATCATGACTAGCAAAGTAAGCTTGTTCTTGGTTACAATAACGTTTTTATTGTGCCTATAGAAATAGGCTTAACTGAATGGATTTATCAATGTCTCTTTCTGTCGTCATCCTTGCTGCGGGTAAAGGTACTCGTATGCGGTCTTCTTTACCTAAAGTACTACACCCAATTGCAGATAAACCTATGGTTAGTCATGTTATCGATAGTGCTCGGCAATTAGGCGCGAATAAAACCTATGTGGTTTATGGTTTTGGTGGTGAGGTATTAAAAGCGCAGGTGCAAGGCACTGATTTAACGTTTGTTGAACAAAAAGAACAATTAGGCACAGGGCATGCCGTTGATCAAGCTTCGCCATTATTAACAGATGAAGAGGATGTTTTGGTACTTTATGGCGATGTGCCACTTACCAAAGTATCAACTTTAGAACGTTTACTTAACGCTAAGCCTGACAATGGTATGGCATTATTAACCGTTCATTTAGCAAACCCAACGGGTTATGGTCGTATAGTTCGAGAAGGTAATACTGTTGTCGGTATTGTTGAGCAAAAAGATGCCAATGCTGAACAATTATTAATTAATGAAGCCAATACGGGCATATTGTTAGCCAATGGTGGTGATTTAAAACGTTGGTTAAGTAATTTATCGAGTGATAATGCTCAGGGTGAATATTACCTTACCGATATTATTGCTGCTGCTCATAACGAAGGAAAAGTTATTGCTACCGCTCACCCAGATACAGAAATTGAAGTGGAAGGCGCTAATAACCGTGTGCAACTTGCCGGCTTAGAGCGTGCTTATCAAGCACGTATTGCTGAAGAATTAATGATTTCTGGTGCCAGCTTACGTGATCCAACACGTATTGATGTACGTGGTAAGTTAACTACAGGTAGTGAAGTTAGCATTGATGTGAACTGTATTTTTGAAGGTACAGTAACATTAGCGGATAACGTATTGATTGGCGCTAACTGTATTATTTCAAATAGTAGCATTGGCGAAAATGTTGAAATTAAGCCAAACAGTATTATAGAAAATGCGGTAATTGAAGCCGATTGCTCTGTTGGTCCTTTTGCTCGTATTCGTCCGGGCACGTTAATGGAAAAAAACTCTCATGTAGGTAATTTTGTTGAAATGAAACAAACTACCTTAGGTGAGGGCAGTAAAGCTGGGCATTTATCTTACCTTGGTAATGCGATAATTGGCCGTAAGGTGAATATCGGTGCTGGTACCATTACTTGTAATTATGATGGTGTAAATAAATCAACGACTGAAATTGGTGACAATGCTTTTATTGGCTCAAACAGCTCATTAGTTGCACCTGTTCACATAGGCGAAAGTGCGACAGTGGGAGCAGGTTCAGTTATTAATAAAAATGTTGAGCCAGAAGAGTTAGCAATTTCCCGTGCCAAGCAACGTAATATTAAAGGCTGGCAACGTCCGAGTAAAAACAACTAAAAGAACCTAGTTCTTTCTTATGTCTAAGGCGCTATCTATAGCGCCTTTTTTGTCTTTAAATATTGAAGTTTACGCATTAGCTTTTGAAGGAAGAACAAATAATTGCTTTTACTTTCGTTTTGAAAGATAATTACCTTTCAAAACGAAATATAGAAACAAAAATAAACAAAAGTAACTAACGTCTTATGTCTAAACGAAATACTCAACAACGTCGTCATAATATAATTCTAGATTTAAATGCTCAAGGTGAAGTGAGCGTTGATAGTTTAGCTAAGCAATTTGATACTTCTGAAGTAACAATTAGAAAAGATCTCGCCGCTTTAGAAAGTAGTGGTTTACTACTGAGACGTTATGGTGGTGCTGTTGCATTGCCTAGAGAAATCACCGAAGCAAAACGTGAAGATCTTTCAGAGCAAAAGCGTTTAATCGCAAAACAAGCAGCACGGCTTATACGTGATCATAATCGAATTATTATTGATAGCGGACAAACTACTTCAGCACTAGTAAGCGAACTTGCAGAGAAAAAGGGTTTAGTCGTTATGACCAATGCCTTGAGCATTGCCAATGAGGTTCATGCTTTAGAAAATGAGCCTACTTTACTCATGACTGGTGGTACTTGGGATGCAACATCAGAAGCCTTTCAAGGCCAGGTAGCAGAACAAGTACTTAGATCTTATGATTTTGACCAATTATTTATTGGCGCTGATGGCATTGATATTGAACGCGGAACAACAACTTTTAATGAATTAATTGGCTTGAGTCGTGTTATGGCTGAAGTGGCTCGTGAAGTTATTGTCATGGTAGAGTCAGAAAAAATAGCGAAAAAAATACCTAATTTAGAGCTTTCTTGGCAGCAAGTGCACACATTGATCACTGATGATGGTTTATCTAATGAAGTACAAGCTGCGCTCATTAAGCAAGGTATTAAGCTTATCATTGCCTAAATCTCTAGCCAAGCTAGATCAGCATATGAGTTGAATTTATTTACATTCTTAACTTTTCGTTACTCCCGTGTTTTTATCACACGGTGTCTTATTAAAATTAACAAGGATTACAATTATGTGTGGCATTGTTGGCGCAGTAGCGCAACGTGATGTGGCGGCTATTTTAGTTGAAGGATTAAAACGCTTAGAATATCGTGGTTATGACTCAGCAGGCATAGCAACGGTTAATGAAAATAATAAGTTAACGAGTGTAAAACGTTTAGGTAAGGTGCAAGAGCTAGCCAAAGCACTCGCCGAAAACCCGCTTGCGGGTGGTACAGGCATTGCACATACTCGCTGGGCTACACATGGCTCTCCAAGCGAAGTAAACGCTCACCCACATGTTTCTAGCGACAATATTGCCGTTGTACACAATGGTATCATCGAAAATCACCATGCACTGCGTAGTTACTTGCAAGGTTTAGGTTATGAGTTTCTTTCACAAACCGATACTGAGGTGATCACTCACTTAGTTCATCATGAATTAAAAACGAGTGATAGTTTACTGGCAGCTGTACAAAAAACAGTTAAACAGCTTGAAGGTGCTTATGGTACGGTTGTTATGGATAGTCATGATGAAACCAATATCATTGTTGCTCGATCTGGCAGTCCATTAGTGATTGGCTTCGGTGTTGGTGAAAATTTTATCGCTTCTGATATTATGGCGCTTTTACCTGTTACACGAAAGTTTGCTTATCTTGAAGAGGGTGACGTTGCGCAAGTGACACGTTTTGAAGTAAACATTTTTGATATTAACGGTCAGCCAACAGATCGTATCGCGAAAGAAGTTAATGTTAGTCATGACAGTGGCGATAAAGGAGAGTATCGTCATTACATGCTCAAAGAAACTTATGAGCAACCTACGGCTATTCGTAATGCTTTAGAAGGACGTTTAGTTGCCAATGAAATTAGTCATACTGCTTTTGGTGAAGATTCGGATGACATTTTTAAAGAAATAGAACACGTGCAAATAATTGCCTGTGGTACAAGTTATCATTCTGGTATGGTGGCGCGTTATTGGTTAGAAGCGTTAGCCGGCGTATCTTGTAATATTGAGATAGCCAGTGAATTTAGATACCGTAAATCTCATGTACCAAAAAATGCTTTACTAGTGACTATTTCTCAATCAGGTGAAACCGCTGATACGTTAGCCGCACTGCGTTTAGCAAAAGAAATTGGTTATAAAGCAAGTTTAGTTATATGTAATGTTGACGGCTCATCGTTAGTGCGTGAATCAGACTTATCTTTCATGACTAAAGCCGGCGCAGAAATTGGTGTTGCTTCTACCAAAGCCTTCACCACACAACTGGTTGCTTTAATGATGATGACACTCGCAATAGGTAAACATCATGGCATGTCACCAGAGCAACAAAACGATATTGCGCAATCCTTAATGACCCTGCCGGCGAAGTTAGATGAAGTATTAGCACTTGCGGGTGACATTGAAGCCTTAGCAGAAGACTTTGCCGATAAACAACATGCGCTTTTTCTAGGGCGTGGCGATCAATATCCAATCGCCATGGAAGGAGCATTAAAACTTAAAGAAATTTCTTATATTCATGCGGAAGCTTATGCTGCAGGTGAATTGAAACATGGACCACTTGCTTTAATCGATGCTGAAATGCCAGTGATTGTTGTTGCACCTAAAAATGATTTGATTGAGAAGCTAAAATCGAATGTTGAAGAAGTAAGGGCTCGTGGTGGTTTAATGTATGTTTTTGCCGATAGCGACGCCAATTTTACTAGTGATGATACGATGAAAGTGATTAATGTGCCGGTATGTGATGACTTAATTGCACCTATTGTCTACACCTTACCGCTCCAGTTACTGTCTTATTATGTGGCAATAATCAAAGGTACCGATGTTGACCAACCTCGAAATTTGGCTAAATCAGTGACAGTTGAGTAATGGTTTTCGATTAGTTATAACTGTGTGGGTTCTAAATAAAGTTAGAGCCACCTCTGCGTGAATTAAAGCGACTTACTCTATTGAGTGGTCGCTTTTTTGTTCTTTGATAATAAAAAATTTCAATATATGTAATTGGACATTAAAGCCTGGATAATCTTATAACTCATATTAGGAGTGAAGTACCTTAGACTATAGCTTTAAAAAGAACTTTCTATCTCACTATGGGGCACTTAGCGCCACAGTTTTATGGTAATTTGGTGCAATTTAAGAAGTTAGAGCTTATTTATCTAACGGCAGCTCTTCCAGCAATGCTGATTAACTTCTTATGCTTAAGATGTTAACTCTTGTGACAAAAAATTTGAGATATGAACGTAGTAAAGTTAATTTTAATGTTAGTTGTCTTCAAATCTAGCGGGTATTAGTAAAGACTACCTGTGGCACGTACGGTACCTAAATGCCATTATCAATTATTATTTGATAATAATTCAAATAATACCCTGTTTATTATTCTTAACCTTTGTCCTATTATTCCTTCATACCAACAGCACACCGCAGTTTAACTGCACAAATTAAGTATTAAGGAATTCCCATGACTAAATTAACTATCGTAGCAAACATTGTAGCTAAAGAAGGCAGCATTGAACTGGTGAAAGCAGAGTTATTAAAACTAATCGATATTACCCGTGCTGAAGAAGGTTGCATCAACTATGACCTTCATCAAGATAACGAAAATCCAGCGCATTTTATGTTTTATGAAAACTGGGTGTCACGTGAATTATGGCAAATTCACATGGCTAACACACATTTAGCAGAGTACATGGCTGCTACTGAAGGCGCTGTTGAACGTTTTGTCCTTAATGAAATGTCTCATATTGCTTAATCAGTATATGACGACATCATTTAACAAAGTTTAGTTCTGGAGATAATGATGAAACACCCAACAATTACTTCATTGGCGCAACTGCCAGTTTGCTGCTTTATTTACTGTCACTAAATTATTAGCATCGGTTTTAAAGGCTTTTAGCTATGGTGCAGGTTCGTACTCTATTTAACTTCAACAAACTGATGTATGAGTTAAATAGAGTACGAAATTGATACTAAAGCACCCTGTAATCGATTTTGTTATAGGGTCAATTTCTCTAAACCGTCACTACGCTCATGTATATTCTTTTCTTCATGTTGAACATCATTTCTATATTTTTCGTAAAAATCATGGCTATTGACTTCAATAACCCCTGATATACCGTCATTGATAAGTTTAAACTTATCAATTGTTGTATTTATCACATTTATAATGGCATTATCTGTGCTTTTAATCTGTTCCAATAAAGCTATTGCCTTTTCATTTAGGGCGTAGCTTTTATCATATAATTTACAGTCCAAAGCTCGTATGGCTTGAATGTTTAGAATAGAAGATTTTAAGCGGGTTGCTAATATGTCCAGTTGTTCCAATTCCTTTTGCACATCCGTAACACTCAAATAGTTTTTAGATTGCTCTACTTTTAAGGTCATCACTAAAGTCATGCAGTGCTTTGCCATCATCAGTAACTCTTTCTCGGCATCAGGTATCGTTAGCAGGGCGTAAAAGTTGTCTCTCATAGCGGCCAGCTTACGAAACTGATTTAGCTTACTCTCTAGTTCAGCTTTAAGATCAAGACGACTTTGTGTACAGTTTGTTTTTATTAATGCATTTAGTGCTTTTAAGATTCTTTCTAAGCAAATTATCGAACTTAAGGGGGTTAAGGGTAACGATGAACAACCATTAAGTAAGTGCTGCCCACGCGCTATAATAGATTGTAACCTAGCGTTTATTTTATTATTGGAGGCCTGTTTTCTCACTTTAATACTGTTCGAGTATTCAACTAACAGACCTAATAATAAGGAAAAAATAAGCAGTGCGGAGATGGTGAAATACATTAAATATAACCTTTGGTCTGATTTTTCAAATTTTATTCAATTTGTTCTGGCCGTAAGTGTTTTCGAGTCAATATTCTCCAATTTATTTATCCAGCTCAATATTCCATTTATGTTATTGTCAATTCCTAGCATGAAGGAAAGAACGATACTCTGTAATAAGGTGAGTCTATGTTGATTATGAAATATAATAGAGAAAATACCATACTAACAACTTATTACAGCATTGTTAATTAGTACTGTGTTATTGCTTTGTAATGTTTTTTTAAATGAATACAGTAATTTTAAGGGTAAACTTAATGCCAAAAATAATGGGTTTTATATTGATATCATGTTTATTGGTCTCTGGCTGTGAACAGAAAAAAATGGAACCAATTCCACCGCAAGTAATAGTAAAACTGGTTACACAACAAACGGTGCCTGTTTATGGTAGTTATATTGGCGTTACCCGAGCCTCTTTAGATGTTGAAGTTA
>Ga0209395_1004136_pt1 | contig 17297 bp, 16 predicted proteins | sample GOMGulsemesocosm_3_FD_184635 | JGI IMG/M metagenome (GOLD analysis project Ga0209395, IMG submission 184635) | Methane-oxidizing microbial communities from mesocosms in the Gulf of Mexico - GOM9D Gulf of Mexico (SPAdes) (version 2) | ecosystem: Environmental > Aquatic > Marine > Cold seeps... | reverse complement strand
AATAACTTCTGCACTCACATCACCATCAACTAAGTTACAAATATTTACATAGTGTTTTAAAATGTTATTTGTCCCAGTTATCCCTTCCTTCGCCATTAATGACGGATTAGTAGTTACCCCATCAAGCACTCCTAAAGATTGAGCTTCTCTAATTTGATCTAAATTTGCTGTATCAATAAAAAATTTCATCGGTTTAGTTTTAATAGTTTATATATCCAGAAGTTAAAAACATCTAGTTGTATTTAAATTCTGCAAAAGCTGTTATAATTTATAATGATTTAGCAATAGTTTTTCATAGGTTCTATCAGGTAATATTCGTTTCAATACAATTGAAAACTTCTGCATAAAAGCCCCTACTTTGTAATGTATTTTAGGATTATTATTCATCATAATCTTATATATTACTTTTGCCATTTCTATAGGATCATTCCCCTCATCAACATGTTCATTCATTAATTGTAACGTATTCCCATACGGCACTTTATACGGTGAATCATCCAATACTGGTGAATGATATCGTCCTGAAGCAATATTTGTAGCAAAGTCTCCAGGAGCAACATTTGTCATTTGAATATTGAAATCTTTAATTTCCATTCTAAGTGCCTCTGTCAATAACTCCAAAGTTCCTTTAGTTGCAGAATACACCCCTCTATATGGCAATCCCATATACCCAGCAATTGAAGTAATATTTATTATCAATCCGCTATTTTGAGTTCGCATTTGTGGCAACACTGCTTTAATAACATCCAAAGGACCAAAAACATTTGTTTGAAATGCTTTTTTAATTTCCACATCTGGAGTTTCTTCAATAGGTCCGGTAATACCAACCCCTGCATTGTTTATCAATACATCTAACTTTCCTTCTTTAGCTATAACGGCAGATACCGCAGACTTTATTGTCTCCGCATCGGTAACATCCAAGGCAATTAATTTGAAAGGAAGTTTTTCTGTTATTCTATCAGGGTTTCTACTCGTTCCGTACACAGTAAATCCTTTTTCAATAAGAAATATTGCTACAGATTTACCTATTCCTGAAGAACCGCCAGTAATTAATACAACTTTAGACATTAGTAAGTTAAATAGATTAAATTATATTGAATATTCAATGCATCTAAGCCTCGTAAAAATACATTAATTCACATTAAAAATTAACAATTGAAGGAATAAATTAAAGAGGTAATTATTTTATAAGAAAAAAATTTGAAGCGAACAATTTATAGAAATAAAGTCTTTGACTTTTGCGCACAAAAAATGGCAAGCTCCCTACATCACACCGCTCAACCATTTACCTTTGCTGCGTTCCCGCCCTGGAGGATTCAACAGGAGCTAGTTGTGTAGGACTTGCCGATGCAAAGGTACGACCTTTTTAACTATATACAATCATTTTTTTGTCTGATTTAATTCATTTACCTTGCTTAAAAAATTAAGGAATCGCATGAAATTATTTAACGTATTAGCAATCATATTCTTAAGTACTATATACAGTTCTTGTAGTGAAGAAGAAAAAGATGTAAATAAACTATTTTCACTTGAAACAAGTGCTCAAAAAGCCAAATACACCTTTGGAGAAACGGTACAATTTTCAATTTTAAACAAAAAAAATCATGAAATAGGCGCTATTAGCTATCATGTAAATGATGAAAAAATTGATGTAAACGAATTTGCCTTCGATTCTGGTAAATTAGGAACCAAAACAATTAAAGCTACTTTTAGGTATAATGATGATTTAGTTATACTAAAAAAGAAGATAGAAATTTTATCCCAAAACAAGCCTAAAGTTCTTAATTTCGAAATTGTAAATGAATATCCACATGATATTAATGCCTATACCCAAGGCTTAGAGTTTTACAGAGGAGAACTGTATGAAAGTACTGGACAACGAGGGAAATCTACGTTACGAAAGCTAAACTATAAAACAGGTGAGGTTACTCGTAAAATTCATCTTGATCCTAGCTACTTTGGTGAAGGACTTACTTTTTTAAATGATGAGTTATACCAATTAACGTGGCAATCAAAAGTTGGTTTTGTATATAACCCTGAAGATTTTTCAAAAACCAAAACCTTTAAATACGTCAAGAGTAATGAAGGATGGGGAATTTGTAATGATGGTAAAACGTTATACAAATCGGATGGTACTGAAAAAATATGGACTCTAAATAGCAGTACCCTTGAAGAGGAAGACTATATTCAAATTTATACCAACACGAGTAAAATTAAAAGTGTAAATGAATTAGAATGGATTAATGGAAAAATATATGCAAATATCTATCAACGTAACGGTATAGCCATCATTAACCCTATAAACGGTGAAGTTGAAGCAGTAATCAATTGTAATTCGTTAAAAGAAAAAGTAACGCAACACCCTGAATTAGATGTATTAAACGGTATTGCGTATAATCAAACTACCAATACCATTTTTGTTACTGGTAAAAACTGGGATAAACTTTTTGAAATAAAACTGATTGACTAATTTATGAATTGTATCAACTTAGGAAACGAAAATTCTATTTTCAATACCTTTATTTCAGAAATTAGAGACGTTAATGTCCAAAAAGATTCCATGCGTTTTAGAAGAAACTGTGAGCGTATGGGAGAAATTTTCGCCTATGAAATAAGCAAACAATTAAACTATCAAAATACTCAGGTAACCACTCCGTTAGGAACAGCAAACATTTCCTTACCCACTAACAATATTGTACTAACCACTATTCTTAGAGCAGGATTACCTTTTCACCAAGGTTTTTTAAACTGCTTTGATGGTGCAGAAAATGGCTTTATTGGTGCTTACAGAAAAACAAATCCTGATCATAGTTTTACTATAGAAACCGATTATTTAGCATGCCCTAATATTGCTAACAAAACGGTTATTTTATCTGACCCAATGCTAGCTTCTGGAGAATCTATCCGTTTGGCTTTAGAAGTATTAAAAACTAGAGGAACTGCTGATCATTTACACATAGCTGTACTTATTGCCAGTCAAGCTGGTGTTGACTTTTTATTAAAACACCTGCCAAATAATGCAACTTTATGGGTAGGCGCTATCGATGCCGAATTAAATTCCAATTCCTATATCGTACCAGGACTAGGTGACGCAGGTGATTTAGCCTTTGGTAAAAAAGACTAGCCTAATTAAACGATACAGTTCACTCAATACACCTAATCGTTTACTCATTGTAGTTAGCTTACTGTTTCTTTTATACCTTATTTTACTTCGTTAACTACGACTAATCTATGAAGAATTTAAAAATCACTATTCCTGAGCCTTGCCATGAAGACTGGAGCAAAATGCTCAATACTGAAAAAGGGAAATTTTGTAATTCCTGTACAAAAGAAGTATTTGATTTTACTGCTTTTTCTGATGAGCAACTTATCAAACAATTTGAAAAACAAGGGGATCTGTGCGGTAGGTTTACAACAAATCAATTGGATCGAAGTTTATTTTTACAACGTAAAAAACAACACAATTACTTGTCCTACGCCTTATCTGGTATCTTTTCATTATTACTATTAAACACTAGCCCTTTAAAAGCACAGGAAAAGCCAAAAACAATGCAAACTGATAAAAAGTTTGTTTCCATACCATTACAAAATACTCGATTAGGAGACAGTATTACTGTTACAGGAACTATTTTAGATGAGGCAAACTTACCTTTACCCGGTGCAACTGTATTAATTAAAGGAACATTGAATGGAACTACTACTGATTTTGATGGAAAGTTTTCTCTAAACTGTAAAAAAGATGACATTTTAGTAATTAGTTATGTTGGATATTTTGACAAAGAAATTAAAGGAAATACAAATGCTTTACATTTAAATCTACAACCAGACAATTCAAATGAAGTGATTGTATTAACTGGAGGAATACAAATAAAAGAACGCTCGTTTGGAGGAAAGTTATTTACACGTTTCACCAACATCTTCCGAAAATATGATAAAAACCTTCATTGCAGGTAAATAACAATAAACCAATATTCGGTACGTTCTTTATAAAAAAAACTTATTTTTACAATTACTAACAGATAAAAGAACAATGCGTAATTTCATCATCACTACTCTAGTAGTTTTAACACTAATTGGTTTGGGTTCCTGCCGTAAAGATTTTGACACCACAGCAAGTACAGGAAATCTAGCTTTTTCAAAACAAACCGTGTATTTGGACACTGTTTTTACCAACATTGGTTCTAGCACTTATAATTTAAAAGTGTATAATACCGGAAGTGACGATATTCATATCCCAACAATTAGCTTGGAAAACGGAGCAACTTCTCAATTTAGATTGATGGTTGATGGAATTGCTGGACAATCGTTCGAAAACATCGAAATAAAAGCAAAAGACAGTATTTTCATTTTTGTAGAAACAACCATTGATATATTGGATTATACTACTACAGCCACAGAGTTTTTATACACTGATAACATCCTTTTTGATGCTAACAATTTTACCCAAAAAGTAGAACTGGTCACTTTAGTTAAAGATGCAAAAATGATATTCCCATCTACCTTAAATGATGGAGAATTAAATAACTTTGACTTAACATTTTCACAATTAGACTGGACTAATACGGTTCCCTATATTATTTACGGATATCCAACTGTTCCAGCTTGTGAAACCTTAACTATTGAAGAAGGGACTCGAATACATTTCCACAGAGATGCTGGCTTAATTATACCCAATTGCGCTACAATAATTGCAGATGGTGATATAAGTACTGATCAAGATTTATTAGAAAAAGAAATCATTTTTGAAGGCGATAGATTAGAACCGCTATTTAGTGACATTCCAGGTCAATGGGGTACTATATGGCTACAGGAAGGTAGTACTAATAATCTTTTTGATTATGTAACTATAAAAAATGGAACTATAGGAATACGAAGTGACGGTAATGATGGTGATTTAACAACAACAATAACGAATACCCAATTGTATAACCATTCCGTAAATGGGTTATTAGCACTTCAAGGTAATATTGAAGGAAAAAATATAGTTGTAGGAAATTGTGGACAAGCAAGTGTAAATATTGCCCTAGGTGGAACTTATAATTTTGAACACTGTACCTTTACTAACTACTGGAGTAACGGATTCCGCTCCTTCCCTACACTAGTAATAAGTAATTGGCTGGAAGGATTTGCTTCAAATTTAAATGCAAATTTCACCAATTGTATTATCTACGGAAATGAAGATTTAGAATTTTTATTTGATAAAGTTGTTGAAGCTGATTTTAACTACAAATTTACCAACTGTCTCTTACAATTTAATGACTCTTCAAATCAGTTTAACACTAATCCATTATACGATTTCAGTAATCTTACATTATTTGAAGGGAATATTTTTAATCAAGACCCTGTTTTTTTAGATAAATTCAATAACCAGTTTCAAATTGAAGAAGTTATTTCTCCTGCTGATAATAATGGTTTTGAAATTATTCCGAGTTTTAATGATATTTTAAATACTGCTAGAACTACTGGTAATTATGACATAGGTGCCTATCAAGCGAGTGTATTTCCTACTGATGGATAATCACAATCTTAGAATTTAACTCAAAAGCGAATCAAATGATTCGCTTTTTTTATATCTTATTAACTCTTTTTTGTAACACTCTAAATTTTTACTCGTCTTTAAAGAGCACTAACTAAAAACTAAAGGACAACAAGCATGTTTCAAGTTGATATTATTGAAAAATGCAAGCGTAACGATCGCAAGGCACAAGTACAACTCTACAACCAATATTGTAATGGTATGTACATTGTAGCACACCGATTTGTAAAAAATGATGCGGAGGCAGAGGACATTGTACAAGAATCTTTTATAAAAGCCTTTTCAAAATTAGAACAATACAACGCAGAAGTTACTTTTGGTGCTTGGTTAAAACGTATCGTTATTAATAAAAGTATAGATGCTTTAAAAGCAAAAAAAGCTAGACTGGTAGAACTTGATGAGGTGCACCTCAAAATAGTAGACGCCGATTTTAATGACGAATGGTTAGTAGATGATGCAATTACTTTTAGCGAAGTAACAAATGCAATTAACAACTTAACGGACAAATATAAGTTTGTGCTAATGCTCTATTTAATTGAAGGCTATGACCATCAAGAAATATCAGAAATATTAAAAATTTCTGAAGCAGCATCACGAACTCAATTGTCAAGAGGAAAACAGAAATTACAGCAACTATTAATACCTAAACACCATGGCGCAAGATATTAAAAAGCTATTAAAGCAAGAGGTCATAAAAAAAGAGATGCCCAAAGGGCATGAGCTACGATTTATTGAAAAGTTAGATGCTAATTTTCCACAAAATAAGAATTCAAAATCCTCATGGCTAAATATAGCAGCAAGCATCATAGTATTATTAGGAGTCAGTTATGGTAGTTACAATTACTTTACACCAACAAATTCTAGTGACGATATTGAAAACACCAGTATAGTTGACACAAAAACGCTAAGTGATGTTTCACCAAATTTAAAAAAAGTGGAAGAATATTATTTAGCGAGTATCAATTTAGAGCTTTCAAAATTGAAGTATACTTCAGAAACTAAAGCACTGTTTGAAGACTATTTAAAACGTTTAGACGACCTTAATAAAGAGTATGAACGTTTGGGTATTGAGCTAACAGAATCGGGACCTAATGAGTTTACTATTAATGCATTAATTGACAATTTAAAATTTCGCTTAAATCTATTGTATCGTTTAAAAGATCAACTGAAAAATTTAAACATTTCTGAAACTAATCACTCAGAAAAACAACAATCCATTTAAACATGAATCAAAAAACGAAACAGATGAAAACACTACAATTTAAATTATTCGTACTATTTTTTTTAAGTATATGTACGTTAAGCGCACAAACAAAGCTTGAAAAAACAAATCAATCTATAAAAGTTGCAAAGGATGTAACACTAAATTTAAACACTAACTATTGTAATATTGAACTAGATACTTGGAATAAAGATGTTGTTGAAATTGAAGCCTATATTGAAGGTGAAAAAATATCTAAAGAAGACCTTGAAAATTGGGGACTAACTATTGATGCTACAACCAACAATGTAACAATAACCACACAAGAGGGAAGACATAATTCATGGAATTACAACTATGTTTATGGTGATAATGAAGCTGCTACTGCAATTATTGAGGAACTAAAATTTGAATTAGCAGACATCCCTGAAATCCATATTGAACATATAGAAAACATTGAAATGCCAGAAATGCCAGAGCTTCCGGAATTACCAGAAGGGCTTCATGAAATACATTTCGATTATAAAGCTTATAAAAAGAATGGTGATAAATACTTGGACAAATGGACCGAAAAAATTGAGAAAAAATTCGGAAAAGGATACGAGAAAAAAATGGAGGCTTGGGCTGAGAAGTTTGAAAAAGAATGGACTAAGAAGCATGAAGAAAAAATTAAAATCTGGGAAGAAAAACTAGAAGAAAAAAACGAATTGTTGGAAGAAAGGCTAGAAAAAAGAAGTGAACTGCTAGAAAGAAGATTAGAAGAAAGAGAAAAAAGCCGTGAAAGAAAAATGATTATTCTTGAAAAAAGGGAACATCAACAAAAAGACCGAAGAGAATTAGCAGAAAAAAGACGTACAAAAATTGAATACTTAATGGATAACAAATCTAATGTTAAGAAAACCATTAAAATTAAAATACCTAAAAAAGCAAAAGTAAAGCTAAATGTTAGACATGGGGAATTAAAATTAGCGTCAAATATCAATAATTTAAACGCTGATTTATCACACACAAAATTAGTAGCAAATAGCATTAATGGAAGACACACTTCCATTAATGCTTCCTACTCCCCTCTTTTGGTGAAAAATTGGAAGTATGGTAAGCTTAACCTAAACTATGTTGAAGAGGCTACGTTGGAAAATGTTGAAAGTTTACTTTTGACTAGTAATTTTTCTAATATAAAAATTAACAAATTAATAGACAATGCCAATATTGACACTAGTTTTGGTGATTTAAATATTTTAAAAATAGAGGACACCTTTACTAAGGCAGAACTTATTGTTCAAAATGGTAATGCTATTATTGTCTTACCAAACACGAAGCATTATGTAAATTACCAAGGAACTCATTCTCATTTAAAGCATCCTAAAAACAACTCCAAAGAGAATACTTCTAGTTTTAATACAGGGGATGTAAACAACCCTAAAAAGATTATTCTTAATGCAAAATACAGTACTATAAAAATGCAATAAAAAAAGCGACTAAAATTAATTAGTCGCTTTTTTTAATACTTATAATATGGTATTATGCAAACAATGGTAAATCGCTCATTAATGCATTTACTTTTTCAGAAACAGCTTCTAAAGTAGCTTCATCTTCCCAGTTCACAATTACTTCATCTATTAAAGAAATGATTGTTTCCATATCACCTTCTTTCATTCCACGAGTAGTAACTGCAGCAGATCCGATACGAATACCACTAGTTACAAATGGTGACTTATCATCAAAAGGGACCATGTTTTTATTTACGGTAATATCAGCTTTTACCAATGCATTTTCAGCCTCTTTACCAGTAATGTTTTTGTTACGTAAATCAATTAACATCATATGATTATCAGTACCACCAGAAATTACTTTATAACCTCTAGCTACCAATGCTCCAGCCATTGCTTTAGCATTTTTTTGTACCTGTAACATATAGTGCATATATTCATCTGTCAATGCTTCTCCAAAAGCAATTGCTTTAGCAGCAATAATATGCTCCAATGGTCCGCCTTGATTTCCTGGGAAAACTGCTGAATTTAATAAAGAAGACATCATACGTAATTTACCTGATTTTAAGGTAATTCCAAATGGGTTTTCAAAATCTTGTCCCATCATAATCATCCCTCCTCTAGGACCTCTTAAGGTTTTATGAGTAGTAGTTGTAACAACATGACAATGAGGTAAAGGATCGTTTAAAATACCTTTAGCAATCATCCCTGCTGGATGAGAAATATCCGCTAACAATAAAGCACCTACTTTATCAGCAATTGCTCTAAAACGTTTAAAGTCGATATCTCTTGAATATGCTGAAGCACCAGCAATAATCATTTTTGGCTGTTCTTTTATAGCAATAGCTTCAATATTGTCGTAATCTAACATCCCAGTTGCTTCCTCTACTCCGTAAAATACAGGGTTATATAATCTTCCAGAAAAGTTTACCGGAGAACCATGTGTTAAATGTCCACCATGTGATAAATCAAATCCTAAAATTTTATCTCCAGGTTGTAAACATGCAAAAAACGCAGCTGTGTTCGCTTGTGAACCAGAGTGTGGTTGCACATTTACATATGCAGCTCCAAACAAAGCTTTTGCTCTATCAATTGCTAACTGCTCTACCACATCTACTACTTCACATCCACCGTAATAACGTTTTCCAGGATATCCTTCAGCATATTTATTGGTAAGCACAGAGCCTGCAGCTTCCATTACTTGTTCACTTACAAAATTTTCTGAAGCAATAAGTTCTAAGCCTTCAATTTGCCTAACTTTTTCTTCTTCTATTAACTCAAATATTTGTTCGTCGCGTTGCATTGTTTGTTGTTATTTATAAATAATATTCAAAAATAAGAAATCCTATAATTCTAAAGTCAAAAAAAAGACTTTTTAAACTAAAAAACACCTAAAAATCAAATTGCTTTTATGCCAAGTTAAAATCCTGCTAACAATCGCTAAAATCAGACTAACCATATTTTACCCCTTTTTTGATATTTTTTCATCTGATTTTAAATTCTAGTATTAAAAAATTATGTAGCTTTGAATATATTCTTATTAATAAAAATTATACCACATATATAATGAAAATTACTGCAAATGACCCGAAGAGGATAAGTTGGTTGAACGTAGCCAAAGATTCTCATTTCCCAATCCAAAACCTACCTTTTGGAGTATTTATCACTAAAGATGATATTATTACAATTGGTACACGAATTGGTGATTATGCTATTGACCTTGGAGCTGTACATCAATTAGGATATTTTGAAGACATCCCATTAACAGAAGATATTTTTTTACAAGACACCTTAAACGATTTTATTGCTGATGGTAGAAAAACATGGCGTTTAGTACGTAATAAAATTGCTGACATTTTTGATACTAAAAATGGTGCACTAAGAGATAATCCTATCCATAAGGATAAAATTATTTTCCGAATGGAAGATGTTGAAATGCAACTTCCTGTACAAATTGGAGATTATACTGATTTCTATTCAAGTATTGAGCACGCCACTAATGTGGGGACAATGTTTAGGGATCCTGATAATGCATTATTACCAAACTGGTTACACATACCTGTAGGGTATCACGGTAGAAGTTCTTCTATTATTCCTTCTGGAGTACCTGTACACAGACCAAAAGGACAAACAATTCCTGCTGGCAGTGATACACCTGTTTTTGGACCATCAAGATTAGTTGACTTTGAATTAGAAACTGCTTTTATTACTACTGCTGCAAATCATTTAGGAGAAACTATTCCTGTTGATGAAGCCGAAGAATATATTTTCGGAATGGTGGTATTTAATGACTGGAGTGCTAGAGATATTCAAAAATGGGAATATGTACCATTAGGACCATTTTTAGCAAAAAACTTTGCTTCTTCTATTTCTCCTTGGATTGTAACTTTAGATGCTCTAGAACCTTACCGTTGTAAAGGTCCAAAACCATTAAAGCCACAGTTAGAATATTTACAGTATAAGGGTAACAAGAGTTTTGACATTAATTTAGAAGTTGCTATACAACCTGAAAACGGAACACCTTCTACAGTTGCAAAGTCAAACTTTAAATACATGTATTGGAACATGTCACAGCAATTAGCACATCATACGGTTAATGGTTGTCCAGTAAATTCTGGTGATATGATGGGGTCAGGAACTATTTCTGGAAAAACACCTGATTCGTATGGTTCAATGTTAGAATTGTCATGGAGAGGTGAAAAACCTGTAAAATTAAATGATGGTACCGAACGTAAATTTATCAATGATAATGACACCGTAATTATGACAGGATACTGTGATAATGGTATTACAAAAATAGGTTTTGGAGAAGTTTCAACTAAACTATTACCAGTTTGGGAAAAACCTAAACATTAATATACTGATTGATTAAAAATATAATATCTTTAAGCCGCTTTATAGCGGCTTATTTTTTTCCCCATTATTGGGGTTTAAACTCCCGAGGTTTACCTCTTATTAGAAATTATAGTTTTAATACACAACTCATGATCCAACCAGAAAACAAAATTATCTGACCTTTGGCATAAGATTTGGATTATACTATACCTCAAAAACAACTCTATGAAAAAACTATTACTTTTAACATTCAGCCTCTCTTTAATTGTTGCCTGTAGTTCAGTAAAACAAACTGAACAAGCTTTAAATACTGGTAACTATAATCAAGCAATAACCATAGCTTTAAAAAATTTACGCACCAACAAAGAAAAGAAAGGGAAGCAATCCTATATTACTATGCTTGAAAGCGCCTATGCCAAAGCAAACCAACGTGATTTAGAACGTGTTGAATTTTTAACTAAGGATAATAATGAAGCACAATTAGAAGAGGTCTATAATATATATCAGCAATTGAGTGAGCGACAAGAAAAAGTAAAACCTGTACTTCCGCTTTACATCATGGAAGAAAACAGAAATGCTACTTTTAAATTAACGAACTACTCAGATAAGATAATAGGTACCAAAAACAACCTTTCAGCTTATTTATATAAAAACGCAAATAAACTAATGAATTCAACAAGCAAATTTGGATTCAGACAAGCTTATGATGATTTTAACTATTTAGAAAAAATCAATCCAAATTATAAAAATACAAGAGCATTAATTAATGAAGCTCATGTAAAAGGTACTGACTACGTTATAGTTGAAATGAAAAACGAAACTAGAAAAGTAATACCAAAACGCTTAGAAGAAGATTTATTGAATATGAGTACTTATGACATGAATAATTTATGGACGGTATATCATAACAACAAACTTAAAAGCACTAAGTATGATTTTAGCATGAATATAAACTTAAGAGATATTAATATTTCTCCTGAACAAATTCGTGAAAAACAAATCATTAGAGAAAAACAAATTTTAGATGGTAAAAAGAGTTTATTAGATGATAACGGCAATACTGTTAAAGATAGTTTAGGTAACGTTATTAAAGTAGATAAATATAAAACCATAGTTTGTGACGTAAACACTTTTACACAGTTTAAATCAGTACAAGTAAAAGGTCAAGTATACTACAAGGATCTTATTACCAAACAACTTATTGATACATTTCCTTTGGAAAGTGAATTTATTTTTGAACACAGATATGCTACGTATAATGGAGATAGAAATGCTTTGGATGACACTTATTTAGGTTTAATAGGAAAAAGAGTTGTTCCTTTTCCTACTAATGAACAAATGATATTTGATTCCAGTGAGGATTTAAAAGCAAAACTAAAAGAAATCATTACAAATCAACATTTTAGGTGATTTGTAACCTATTTATAGAAAAAAGCGACCAAATTGGTCTCTTTTTTTGCTTATAACAACCATTTTAAGAAAAATAACACTTGGGAAATGATGTGAAATATTAAAAATATTGATATATTTGTAATATCATTTTGATATCACTTTAAATCCACATTCATGAAAGAAGAAAAAATCATAACACTAGCAAACGGTTATTTAATGCTGTTTCTATTTTTTGTACTAATAGCTAGTAGTATCACAGCAATATTTTATACAGGAAATCCATTATTTATACTTCCAATAGTAGTAACTATATTTATTATTCTACCTGGGTTTGTACTAGTTCAACCAAATAATTCACGAGTATTATTGCTGTTTGGAAAATATATTGGAACTGTTAAAAAAAACGGGTTGTATTGGGCGAATCCTTTTTATTCAAAAAAGAAAATTTCTTTACGTGCCAGTAACTTTGATAGTGAGCGTTTAAAAGTAAATGACAAACTAGGAAACCCCATAATGATTAGTACCATATTAGTATGGAGAGTTAGAAACACTTATAAAGCTGCTTTTGATGTAGATAATTACGAAAACTTCGTTCGTGTACAAACGGATGCTGCTGTACGAAAATTAGCCAGTATGTATCCTTATGACAATTTTGCTGATGAAGGTCATCAAGAAGATATTACCTTACGTTCAAGTGTTAATGAGGTTAGTAAAGCACTTGAACTTGAATTAGAAGAAAGACTAACTATTGCCGGAATTGAAGTTCTTGAAGCTCGAATTGGTTACTTAGCCTATGCACAAGAAATTGCAAGCGCAATGTTAAAACGTCAACAAGCGACAGCAATTGTTGCTGCAAGACACAAAATAGTTCAAGGTGCAGTAAGTATGGTTGAAATGGCTTTAGAAGAGTTAGGTAAAAAACAAATTGTTGATCTTGATGAAGAACGAAAAGCTGCCATGGTTAGTAATTTAATGGTTATATTGTGCGGAGATAAAGAGGCCTCACCTGTATTAAACACTGGAACTTTAAACCACTAAGAAATGAAAGAGTATAAAGTCATAAAATCAAAACTCGGACTTGGAAGTTGGAATGAAAAAATAGAAGATCTTTTAAATAAACATGCTCGTGAAGGTTGGGAACTAAAGCATGCTCAACAAAACTTAACAATGTTTATTCTAGAAAGAGATAAAAACAGATAACAAATACTATTTAGTACTTTAAGTAATGGCCAAGAAAAAAGCATTCGCATTGCGGTTAAATGAAGAAATGTTACAAGCTATTGAAAAGTGGGCTGCTGATGAATTCAGAAGCACCAACGGACAAATAGAATGGATGCTTATGCAAAATTTAAAACAAGCCAAGAGAACTCCAAAAAAGAAAGAATCAGAAGACAACTAATAATAAAAGCGACCTAATGGGTCGCTTTTTAAATCTTAGAACTATTCTTTAATACTTTGAGGAAATTAAATTAACTCTAAAATCTTATCTGTTTGTATGGCATAGTGTGAAGCATCATAAACTGCCTCACCATGTTTAATTACCAAAACTTGTGGTGATTGGTGCATTACTTGGAATTTATAACCTACCTCATCTGATACTTCCCTATAATTTAATAAATCTAAATAGTATAAATCAGCATCTTCTACAGGTATCGAATAATTTTTCACAAATTTATTCATCGAAATACTACTTATGCTACAACGTGTAGAGTGTTTGAAAATCACTTGTGTTTTTTCAAAAGACTTTCGTGTGATTTCTTCTAGTTGATTTTCTGATGTTAAAAAAATCCAAGGCAACACTTTTTCTTCTTTTTGCTCAGTTGAACTTCCAAATATTTTATTAAATAACCCCATTATATAAATCAATTTTGATTAGTAGTCCAAAAATATATCTAATACTTACAATAACAGTCAAAATGTCTTGTAATTTAACAAAACATTAAGTCAAAATGACTGCTTTTTCCTTTGGACTAATCCTTGATAACTATAAACCGTATAAATAATATCCTCGGCGTGAGTATATGGAGGTATGAGTTAACAATAATCTATTATCGCTCAAGGAAACCTTTGAATAGTTAAACCCACTGGTGGGATTAAAACACCAACTATTATGAATTTTAATAATTTTACTATAAAATCACAAGAAGTTGTTCAACAAGCGCAATTAATTGCTCAAGAAAACGAACATCAAGAAATACAAAACGAACATATTTTTAAAGCAATTTTAGATACGGATGAAAATGTTACTCCGTATTTATTAAAGAAGCTGAATGTAAACCTTCAATTATTTGAGCAATTATTAGCTAGCCAACTAAAAAGTTTCTCAAAAGTAACTGGAGGAAATATTCAATTATCAAGAGAAAGTGGTAAAACACTAAATGAAGCTTCCATTATAGCTAAAAAAATGAACGATGAGTTTGTATCTATCGAACACATAATTATAGCAATTTTTAAATCAAAAAGTAAAATTGCTCAAGTATTAAAAGATCAAGGTGTTACTCTTAAAGCCCTAGAAAGTGCCATTTTAGAATTACGAAAAGGTGAACGTGTTACCTCACAATCTGCTGAGGACACCTATAATTCCTTAAATAAATATGCCATCAATCTTAATGAATTGGCCGAAACAGGTAAATTAGACCCTGTAATTGGTCGTGATGAAGAAATTAGACGAATACTACAAATCCTATCTCGTAGAACAAAAAACAATCCAATACTGGTTGGTGAACCTGGGGTAGGAAAAACTGCTATTGCAGAAGGTTTAGCACACCGTATTATTCAAGGTGATATACCTGAAAATTTAAAAGGAAAAGTTATTTACTCTTTAGATATGGGTGCTCTTATAGCTGGTGCAAAATTTAAAGGAGAATTTGAAGAACGTTTAAAGGCAGTAATTAAGGAGGTAACAACATCGGATGGTGATATAGTATTGTTTATTGATGAAATACATACACTTGTTGGCGCTGGTGGTGGCCAAGGCGCTATGGATGCCGCAAACATATTAAAACCCGCTCTAGCAAGAGGTGATCTAAGAGCCATAGGCGCTACTACCTTAGATGAGTACCAGAAATATTTTGAAAAAGACAAAGCTTTAGAGCGACGATTTCAAAAAATTACTGTGGATGAACCAGATACTGAAAGTGCTATTTCCATATTAAGAGGAATCAAAGAAAAATATGAAGCACATCATAAAGTTCAAATTAAAGACGAAGCCATTATAGCTGCAGTTAAATTATCCCAACGCTATATTACCAATCGTTTCCTCCCAGACAAAGCCATTGATCTAATTGATGAAGCTGCATCAAAATTACGAATGGAAATGAACTCTAAACCAGAGGAATTAGATGCTTTTGATCGTAAAATAATGCAATTAGAAATTGAAGTTGAAGCTATTAAACGTGAAAATGATCAAGTAAAACTAAAAGCACTACATCATGAATTAGCCAATTTAAAAGATGAGCGAAATGTTATTAATGCAAAATGGGAAAGTGAAAAAGCTGTTGTAGATGATGTACAAGAAGCTAAAGAAGCTATTGAAAACTATAAATTAGAAGCGGAAAGAGCAGAAAGAGATGGTGATTATGGTGCGGTAGCAGAACTACGTTATGGAAAAATTAAAGAAACGCAAGAAAAACTAGGTGCATTAAAAGTAATATTAGAGAATCAACAAGAGAATGCATTAATAAAGGAAGAAGTTACTAATGATGATGTCGCTGAAATTGTAGCTAAATGGACCGGAATTCCAGTCACAAAAATGCTTCAGTCTGAACGAGAAAAATTGTTAAAACTAGAAACTGAACTACACAAACATGTTGTAGGTCAAAACGAAGCTATTGAAGCTGTTTCAGATGCTATTCGTCGTTCACGAGCTGGTCTACAAGATCCTAAAAAACCAATTGGTTCTTTCTTATTTCTAGGAACAACTGGTGTTGGAAAAACAGAGTTAGCCAAAGCACTTGCTCAATACTTGTTTGATGATGAAAATGCAATGACCAGAATTGATATGAGTGAATACCAGGAAAAGCACTCTGTAAGCAGGTTGGTTGGTGCTCCTCCAGGATATGTGGGCTATGACGAAGGTGGACAATTAACTGAAGCCGTAAGACAGCGCCCCTACTCTGTAGTATTATTAGATGAAATTGAAAAAGCACATCCTGATACATTCAATATCCTTTTACAGGTTTTAGATGAAGGTAGGTTAACAGATAATAAAGGGAGAGTTGCAGATTTTAAAAACACCATCATTATAATGACTTCCAATATGGGGAGTTCTATTATTGAAGATAAATTTACTGCAATTCCAGATATTGACACTGCTATTGAAGTAGCTAAAATTGAAGTTCTTGGCCTTTTAAAGCAAATTGTTCGTCCAGAATTCATTAATCGTATTGATGATATCGTTTTATTTACCCCTTTATCAAAAACAGATATTGAAAAAATTGTGCATTTACAATTGAACTGGGTTAAAAAACTAGTTGCTCAACAACAAATAACTTTAGACGCAACTGATGAAGCGGTTAAGTTACTAGCAGAAAAAGGATACGATCCACAATTTGGTGCACGTCCAGTAAAACGAGTAATACAAAAACTAGTCCTTAATCAATTATCCAAAGAAATCCTATCAGGAAAGGTAACTTCCAACAGCGCTATACTTTTAGATGCTTTTGATGATGAATTAGTATTTCGAAATTAAAATAAAACTTCTATTTATTCAAAAAACTTCATATAAAAATATGAAGCTTTTTTGGTTATACTTAATACCCGAATTAATAATACAACCCATGAAAAATCGTAATGTATTAGACCCCTTAATCTAAGATAGTCATATAACTTGTGTAGTTTGTTT
>Ga0209395_1004135_pt1 | contig 17298 bp, 15 predicted proteins | sample GOMGulsemesocosm_3_FD_184635 | JGI IMG/M metagenome (GOLD analysis project Ga0209395, IMG submission 184635) | Methane-oxidizing microbial communities from mesocosms in the Gulf of Mexico - GOM9D Gulf of Mexico (SPAdes) (version 2) | ecosystem: Environmental > Aquatic > Marine > Cold seeps... | reverse complement strand
GGAATCAAACCCACATAACTTCTTGTTAATGCATGCGATGGGACCAAACGTTGCCGGTGTATTAGGTTCAGCCGTGGCTGCCGGAATATTACTCGCACTCGTTGGATAGACAGTTGGATTGTCAGAAATAATTAGAAGTTCTGTCCAAGGCTAGACTGAAAACAAAAAAGCCAATCACAATTTATGTGATTGGCTTTTTTATTGCGTTACAAAACTATAATCCAAACCAAAACCCCAGGTTAGTTACTACATCCGGGATATTAATGTACTTAACCTGAGCTTCGGATAAGACAATTTGCCCAATAACGCTATTTTAATGCTTTTCGGCGTTGCCTCCATGGATGGAGGTACTTAGCGATAGCAGGACGCGGAAGCTGTATTTTTACTCCCAATAGCCCGCTATTGGATCGTAAAAATGCCTTGCTAACCAATAAAATTTCGTCACTGGAACTAAAGTTAAGTTTTATCTTTTAACTTCATTGCGTTACAAAACTCTTATCCAAACCTCAGGTTACTTATTCTTTATCTGCTTTAGTCGGCTTTGCTGATTCTTTAAAATCTGCATCTTTATCATCACCTACTACATGTTCAAGTTTTAATTTTTTCACTGAACGTATAGTGGTCACAGGACCAGAAAAAGCATAAGCAACAAAGATAACAAGTAAAACATTCTCAGGGCTTGAAGCGATAATAATAAACGCTAATACAATTAATAAGACAACGATAAAATTAACTTTCCCTTTCCAGTCAACGTCTTTAAAACTGCTATATCTAAAATTACTTACCATCAATAAACCCACTACGATAGTAATAACCCCAACGACATATCCATAATCCATGCCGGGTATTTGATAAGAAGAACCTACCCAAACTAAACTGGCAATAACCCCCGCTGCAGCCGGACTAGCCAATCCTTGAAAGTAACGTTTATCGGCAGTCCCCACTTGAGTATTGAACCTCGCAAGGCGTAAAGCTGCGCTAGCGACAAAAACAAATGCGGCCAGCCAACCGAACTTACCAAAATCGGATAACGCCCAATTATAAGCAACGAGTCCCGGTGCGATACCAAAAGACACCATATCAGCCATACTATCGTATTCAGCACCAAATTCACTTTGTGTATTGGTCATTCTTGCTACACGACCATCTAATCCATCAAATAGCATCGCAACAAAAATAGCGATTGCCGCATGCTCAAACTGCCCATTCATAGAAGAAACAACGGCAAAAAAACCAAAAAAAAGCCCTGCTGTTGTGAGTAAGTTAGGTAAAAGGTAAATTCCTTTTTTGGGTGCCTTTGGTGCTGAGGATTGTTCTGTCATAGGTTAACGTCGTCGATCAATAATTAAATTTTTAAATAATCTACCATAACAACAAATATTATTTATAGAAAAACAGTAATATTATCGAAAAATAACACAAAATATTTGTATACTACTGGCAGTATTGATATAAAACCATTGTTAGTTAACAATTGCGCAACATTGAAGTAACGCAATTAACCTTAAATTAAATAATATTGAGTAATAAAATGAAATATTGGCTGGCCGGACTCTTCATAACAGTTAGTACGACTGTATTATCTGAAGATGTCATTGTTTATAGATGGGTGGATAAGGATAATGTGGTACATTTTAGCCAAAACCAACCTGCATCAGGGAACTACACTGAAATAGTCATGGCAAGTAGCGGACAACCTAAAAAGCCACTAGGAAATGTAGCAACCACCGTTAAAAACATTCCAGAAAAAACAACTGCGATTGAAAAATCTACGGTTGATGTCAAACTTGATACTACGGATCAATGTAAAGAAGCAAAAACCAATTTAGCTACGTTGACAACCTTTGATCGTATAAGGTTTACCGATAAGAAGGGTGAGACACAAATTCTTAGTAAAGAAGCACAAGAAGAGCAAGTTACTCTGAGTAAAAAGCTCATTGAAGAATTTTGTAAATAGCTAATTTTTCATCATTTAGAGGGTTGTTAACCTTTATTCATAGTATTGAACAAAAATTAACAGCTCTAATTATTAACTTTAATTGTAATTATTCAGGCCAAAAAAAGAACGCACCACAGAGATCCGATGTTCTCGGTGGTGTAGTATCTAAGTACTGAATAGTTACCTTTAAGTTATATTAAAAATAAGTTCGTTATTATCCAAATCTATCTCTATTGAACTTCCTTTCTTAACATCACCTGCAAGTAAAGAATGCGCTAATGGATTCTCAATACTCTGCTGAATCACCCGTTTAAGTGGTCTTGCACCAAACAACGAGTCAAAGCCTATTTTGCCAATATAAGCGAGTGCAACTTCAGATATAGTCAAATTAATTTCACGATCTTTAAGTCTATTCGCTAATATTTTGATTTGGATCCCTGCAATCTTTTCAATTTGCTCACGTTCAAGTGGATGAAAGACAACTGATTCGTCAACTCTATTGATAAATTCGGGTTTAAAGTATTGATATACTTCTTCCATGACTCTATTTTTCATTTCAACGTACTTAGAATCACCACTGAGTTTTTGAATTAACTCTGAACCAATATTCGATGTCATGATAATTACGGTATTTTTAAAATCAACAGTTCGTCCTTGTCCATCGGTCAATCGACCTTCATCTAATACCTGTAAAAGAATGTTAAACACATCTGAATGGGCTTTTTCTATTTCATCGAGCAATATGACTGAATAAGGTTTACGCCTTACAGATTCTGTTAAGTATCCACCTTCTTCATAACCGACATAACCAGGGGGAGCACCAATCAATCTTGCAACAGAATGCTTCTCCATAAATTCAGACATATCAACTCGGATCAGCGCATCTTCACTATCAAATAAAAAATGTGCTAACGCTTTGGTTAGCTCAGTTTTACCAACCCCTGTTGGCCCTAGGAACAAAAATGAACCAATTGGTTGATTTGGATCAGCTAAGCCAGCTCGTGATCGTCTAATGGCATTAGACACCGATTGTACTGCCTCTGATTGACCGATAACACGTTGATGTAAGTTATCTTCCATACTCAATAACTTATCACATTCTTCTTGCAACATTTTTGATACTGGAATACCTGTTGCTTTACTTAATACATCTGCAATTTCAGCTTCTGTAACTTTGTTTTTCAACAAATTCATTTCTTCCATTTCAGCTTGGCTTGCTAAATCGAGTTGTTTCTCAAGTTCTGGGATCGTTCCATATTGCAACTCTGACATTAAATTTAAATCGCCAGTACGACGAGCGGCCTCTAACGCTAGTCTAGCTTGTTCCAAATCTGCTTTAATGGTTTGGGTTCCATGCAAAGCAGCCTTTTCGGCTGTCCACACCTCTTCTAACTCATCATATTGAGATTGAAAATCTTCGATTTGTTTTACGATATGCTCTAAACGTTTAATTGATGCTGAGTCAGCATCTTTGCTTAACGCCCTTTGTTCTAATTTGAGTTGAATTAACCTACGTTCAAGTCGATCAAGTTCCTCTGGCTTTGAGTCCATTTGTAAACGAATACTTGAGGCAGCTTCATCAATCAAGTCAATGGCTTTATCTGGTAACTGACGATCACTAATATAGCGGTAAGACAAAGACGAAGCAGCGACAATGGCAGGATCGGTAATTTCAACATTATGATGTAACTCATAGCGTTCTTTTAAACCACGTAAAATGGCGATGGTATCTTCAACACTAGGCTCTTCAACCAGTACTTTTTGGAAGCGACGCTCCAGGGCAGCATCTTTTTCTATATATTTTCTATACTCGTCTAAGGTTGTCGCACCAACACAATGTAGGTCACCTCTTGCTAAAGCAGGTTTGAGCATATTACCAGCATCTAAAGCACCATCGGTTTTACCGGCACCAATCATGGTATGTAACTCGTCAATAAATAAAATAACCTGACCTTCTTCTTTTGCCAGTTCATTTAATACCGCTTTTAAACGCTCCTCGAATTCTCCTCTATATTTAGCGCCAGCGACTAATGAGCCCATATCAAGTGAAAGAACACGTTTATTCCTTATGCCCTCTGGTACTGCATTATCAACAATACGTTGAGCTAAACCTTCGGCTATTGCCGTTTTACCTACACCGGGTTCACCGATAAGTACCGGGTTATTTTTGGTTCTACGTTGTAATACTTGAATTGTACGTCTGATTTCATCGTCTCGACCAATAACCGGATCTAACTTTCCTTGTTCTGCCCTTTCAGTTAAATCAACAGTGTATTTGTTAAGTGCTTGACGAAGATCTTCTGCATTTTGATCTTCCACTTTATCACCTCCACGAACATGCTCAATAGCGCTTTCGATACGTGATTTATTAGCACCGAGTGATTTTAAAATGTTACCAAGTGAGCCTTTATCTTCAATAGCTGCAAGCATAAAGACATCTGAAGAAATATACTTGTCACCTGATTTTTGTGCGTACTTATCACAGAGGTTAAATAAATTCCCCATCGTTGACGATAACTGTACGTCTCCACCAATCCCAGATACTTGAGGTAATACTGACAAGCCATTTTCAACTTGCCTTCTTAACGAGTGAACATTAATTCCCGCACTTTTTAGTAAAGGGATAACGCTATTATTTTGATTTAATAAAGCCATCATCAAATGAAGCGGCTCAATGAATTGATTATCTTTACCAAGCGCTAATGATTGAGCGTCTGCAATTGCTGATTGAAACGTTTGTGTAAATCGATCTAAACGCATGTAACTATCCTAAAAGTATCAAGAGAGGGTAATAAACTAAAAATTTATTAACACTTATTACTTAAGTTATATGGGCAAGAAGAACTATTTCAATAATAAATGACTTAACTTTTTGATCTAAAATAAAAAAGTTTTAGGGGGGTGTTTATCTTTGTTCATATTTTCTGCAATAGACTCTTTTTAATGCTAGCAAAGCAGAATAAACGACGTTTGGTTATTCCAAACGAGTTATATTCTAATGCCGCTAGCGATAAAAAAAGACATTGCCCGAAGGGCTGAGGTTTAAATTGCTTTATTTTGCGTTGAAAAGAGTTGATTTAGATGACTAAATGGCACTATTTTCGCCTTAATATTTTACCATAGTTAAAGTAATTTAATCTCTCAGCAGAATTATTGAACAAAGATCAACAGCCCCTAAATACTACAGATCACAGTCGCCATTCTTCCTGTTACCGCTTCTCTTCTATAGGAATAATAACGCTCTGAATTACTATAAGTACATTCCGGTAGTGAATAAATATTTGATATGCCTAACTGTGTTAGCTGTAATTTAGCGATAACATGTAAATCAGCTAAATATTTTTGTTGTTCGGTGATTAAAGGTTTTGGAGTAAAGGCTTTGTTTAACTCGTCATCTAAAGCCAAAAAAGCATGATAAACCTCTTCTCCTACTTCAAAATGATGCTTACCAATACAGGGGCCCAACCAAGCATAAATTGTGGCCGGTTCAACATTCATCTCGTTAATTGTATTTTCAATAATACCGTTAACTAAGGGTTTCCAGCCTCCATGAATGGCCCCTATAACATGGCCATCAATAGTCGAAAGCATAATAGGTAAGCAATCAGCAGTCATAATGGCTAAAGCTAAATTTTTCTCACGTGTAACCACAGCATCAGCAACAATGTTATTGTGTTGATTGCTAACAGATACAACATGACTTCCGTGAACTTGCTCTAACCACTGAATCTGGGTTTGTTTAGGGAAATATTCTAATAAAGATTGTCGATTAAATTGAACCTGATCTTCATCATCTCCAACATGAAGACCTAAATTAAAAGCCCCATAAACATTTGAAGGTAATAATTGTACCGAAGAGCTAGGATGGTGAATGGTGGTAGTATAGGCCTGAACATGTTGCACAGGCCATTGAATTGATTGTAATTTTGAATTAATACTCTTGCACATCATGCAGTTTTGTATCTTCACGCAAAAGATTGGTTAACGTAACCATATCTTCAGGTATATCTGCATGCCAGGTCATTTGCTCACCTGTAATTGGGTGAAATAAAGATAACATCGCAGCATGTAAGGCTTGACGGTCAAAACCTCTTAACATAGTACGTAAATCATCAGTTGCATTTTTAGGTGGACGTGGTCTTCCGCCATATACAGGGTCGCCCACTAAAGGATGAGTTATATGAGCCATATGTACTCTGATTTGATGGGTACGACCTGTTTCTAGGCGTAAACGTAAACGAGTATGTAATCTAAATTTCTCCATAACACGATAATGTGTTACTGATTGTCTTCCGGAAAAGGTAACTGCCATATGAGTACGTTTAGTAGGATGACGACCAATGGGCTGATCAACAAGGCCACCGGCTGTCATAGTACCTGCCGCTATAGCTTCATACTCACGCGTAATTTCACGAGCTTGTAACGACTCAACAAGGTTAGTTTGTGCAGCAATAGTTTTAGCGACTACCATTAAGCCCGTAGTGTCCTTATCTAATCGATGAACAATACCTGCTCGAGGAACAATTTCAACTTGCGGACAATAATGTAGTAATGCATTTAGCACAGTACCATCCGGATTTCCTGCTCCTGGGTGCACAACAAAACCAGCAGGTTTGTTGATAACAAGAATATCATCATCTTCATAAACAATATTTAACGGTAAATCTTGTGGTTGAAATCGAACTTCAGCTTCAATTTCTGTATCAATAGCAATAGCTTCACCACCATACATTTTCTCACGGGCGATCTTTACTACATGCTCATTAACCGTTACATGGCCCGCCAAAATCCAATCTTTTAATCGAGTACGTGAATAGTCAGGAAACATTTCTGCAATTGTTTGGTCTAATCGTTTACCCAAACAAGATTCAGGGACTATACCGTTGTGTTGAATTTTTTCAGCCATTAAGTTCTCTTAAATTAAGCGCAATAAACTAATTTATTTTAGTACTGTGCAAGGAAAGTTTGCTAGGTTAGAATGCTAGTAATATTTTACCTGTTTGTGAACTTTGATGGAACTAACTTCACAAAATAAATACTAATACAGAGCATGTTGATCTTCTAAGTATAAATAATACTCTAAAGATCAACATACTTTAGAGTCTGTTAATCTTTGATTTTAGTCTCTGTTATCTGATATTTTATGATTACAAGACAAAAATGGTGCTATATAGTTATTCTACTTTAACTATTTTCAACGAAGTTAAGTTGAAAACAAACCACAGCCCTTTGGTTGTATTGAAGATCAACAAACCCTAGTAACAATAAAAATATCAATATTGTATGTGAGTGCATTCTAATGCACCCTTTTAAAGTTAATCTACCGTTGTGAAAGATAATTTATGCAAAAAATGTCAGTAAAAGCTCTACTTGTTGCAGTCAGTTTAAGTATTGTAGGTTGTTCGTCTTCCGATAATACAAAAATAGAAAATGTACCCGATAAATCAGCGACTGCACTATTTGCAGATGCACGCCAAGCCTTAGATGGTGGCTTATATCAAAAAGCAATTCAGTTGTTATCTGCTATAGACTCTCGCTTTCCGTTTGGCCCTATTTCTCATCAAGTACAAATTGATTTAATTTATGCTTATTATAAAAGTGGTAATTCGGATCAAGGTATAGCCTTAGCAGAGCGATTTTTAAAATTAAATCCATCACATGCTAATGTTGACTACGTTTATTACATGCGTGCACTCATTAACCTTTCAACCGAAGAAAATATATTTCAAGATTTGGCAGGTATAGATAGGTCTGATCGTGATCCTACGGCTTCAAGAGCGGCTTTTGATGATTTTAGAAAAATTGTTGTTGATTATCCTCAAAGTAAATATGCATCTGACTCACGCCAGCGCATGATAGGTATTAAAACACGTTTAGCAAAATATGAGTTAACTGTGGCTCGTTTTTACTTAAAAAGAGATGCATGGGCATCTGCGGCTAACCGAGGTCGATACATCTTAGAATATTATTCTCCTAGCGGACAGATTGAAGAAGCATTAGAAATAATGATTGAATGTTACGATAAGTTAAAACTAGAAGACCTTAAAAGAAACGCAAAACAGGTGCTAGCGGCTAACTACCCGAATAACGCTCTATTAAAATAAAGCTCTGGTTACTATAAATACTAAAAAGCACTAATGTCATTAGTGCTTTTTTATTCCTATTAACAAAAATAATTAAATTGCAGAACCGTCTTCTTCACCGGTACGAATACGAATAACACGTTCAACTTCGGTAACAAATATTTTACCGTCACCTATTTTTCCTGTTTGTGCTGTCGTCATTATCGCTTCAATACAACGTTCAACGTCTTCAGTCGCGATTACAATTTCAAGCTTAACTTTAGGTAAAAAATCTACCATATATTCTGCGCCGCGATACAGTTCAGTATGCCCTTTTTGACGTCCAAAGCCCTTTACTTCTGAAACCGTCATACCGGTAACACCTATTTCACCTAAAGCTTCTCTTACATCATCCAACTTAAATGGTTTAATAATAGCTTCTATTTTTTTCATATTCAGATCCATATTCAAAGGTTTAATTCATTGTACACACTTCATATCATCTTTCACAAATTTCAAATGGAAACAGGCCAACAATTTCAGTTTGATTTTTGGTACACTAAGCCTAACTCTTACATACTCTTATGGAAAAATTAATGGAAGCTCAGTTAATCATTGATGAAATGCAGGTACTACCTATTATAGATGCTCCGTTTGAAATAAAACGTAGAATTGACTTTATAAAAAAACAACTGATTAACTCTGGCTTAAAAGTACTCGTGCTAGGTATCAGTGGTGGCGTTGATTCATCGACTTGCGGTAAGTTAGCCCAACTAGCCATCAATGAACTCAATGACGAATATCCGAATGATACATTCAAATTTATTGCGGTTCGCCTACCTTTCGACGTTCAAGCCGATGAGCATGACGCTCAACTTGCCCTTGAGTTTATTCAACCCAGTCACAACATATGCACTAACATTATGGCAGGTGCAAATGCTATCCATGATGAAACCATCAAAGCACTTTCAAGCGTAAGCTTGCTTGATGCATCTGATGCGCAAATAGACTTCTCAAAAGGTAATGTAAAAGCTCGTACTCGCATGGTTACCCAGTACCATATTGCGGGAATATTAGGAGGCCTTGTTTTAGGAACTGATCATTCCGCGGAAAACATAACTGGATTTTTCACTAAATGGGGAGATGGTGCATGTGACCTTGCTCCGTTATTTGGTTTATCAAAAAGACAAGTACGCCAACTAGCTGAACAATTAGGTGCACCATCTTTATTAATAGATAAAGCTCCTACCGCTGATTTAGAAGAACTGGCTCCAGGTAAGAAAGATGAAGATGCACTCGGCTTATCATACGACGAATTAGATGACTTCTTAGAAGGTAAACCGGTATCGAATGAAGTGACTCAAACAATTATTAGTATCTATTTAAAAACAGAACATAAACGACAACCGATCCCAACTATTTACACATAGTTTACATTGTCGCTTAAAAAACGTACTATTTATTCTTGTTGTATAAAAATACATCAATAAAACAACTAAGGATAGTTGATATGAATAAATCGAACGGATTTACGTTATTAGAATTGATGGTCTCAGTGTCAATATTGATGGTATTAATCACTCTCGGACTGCCATCGTTCAAAAGTTTCACGATTGAAATGAAGGTCGATCGTGAAATTACTACTTTACACCGCATGGTCATGCAAACCAAAAATATTGCAGTAAACTCCAATACCAATATTACCCTTTGTCCATTAAATAGTTCAAATACCTGTACAAGCGATTGGCACAAAGTACTTTCAGTTTTTAGTGACCATAATAAAAACAAGAAATTTGAACCTACAAAGGGAGAAGTCATCATTCAAGTAAAGGAGGCTATTGATCCTAACGATAAACTTCAATACGGAAAATCAAGAACCGCTCTGGTTTTCGGACCAACGGGACATCTAGTAATATGGGGAGGTAATGCAACCTTTAAATATTGCCCCAAAGGGCATGAAGATATGAATAGAGGCTTAATTATTTCTCGGGCAGGCAGAGCCTATCAAACAGTAGCCCATAAAGATGATGGGCTAGACAGAAATAGAAGTGGAAAATTAATCACTTGTGACTAGATTTTATACTTTACTATGGATAGCATACGACGAAAATGTTATAAATACTCCACGTAGTATTGAATTGGATTCACATGATATTTAAGTATAAAACGGATACTCAACATGGTTTTACACTAGTAGAATTAATGGTTGGCATTGCAGTTGTTGCCATATTGGCCACAATAGCGTTACCAAGTCTAAGTAGGTTCTCTGTCGGATTAAAAGTAGACGGAGAAATATCTGAGCTTCATAGACTAATTTTAATCGCCAGAAACGTAGCTGTTAACTCTGGGAATAATACAATAATTTGCCCTATTGTTTCATCTGCTTGCAGTAACCAATGGGATGAAGAGCTTAGTGTATTTGAAGATGTTGATACGAGCGGTGACTTCAGTGCTGGCGATACCATAATTAAAGTAAAATCTGCAATCGCTGAAAATGATCAGCTCGTTTTTAGCGCAGCTACACCGATGATTTACACACCGAGAGGTAACCTTGCTGTAATCAATGTACAAACATCATTTACTTATTGTCCAAGTGGGTATACCGATGAAAACAAAGGAGTAATAGTTTCACCTCTAGGACGCCCTTCTGTAAGTAGAGATAGTGATTCAGATGGGTTTGATGAAGATAGGGCTGGTGTAATCTTAACTTGTTCTTAAAATAGCCCTAACGTCAATACTTATGTGCTCACATTACAAATTAATTTATGCCATTAATAAAGACGGTTTCGATTTACTAGTTTAGCCGTCTTTATTAAAAATAGACTCATGTATTTTTAAGTGACTTTTCATCCATCGCGTTAATCAATGGATCTTTGAATTTTTTATCAATTTGTACACATTGTTTTACTTTGAAAATCGACTGAGTTTTCCCTCCTGAGGTTATCCCTTTTTGTAATAATTTTTTTTCAAAAAATTCACGGTCTCTAACTGGTAAGTTATAATGCCTTATTATAGATGTTTGACCGCCTAGTAATTCAACATGACACTTTAGGGATACTTTTTTCAAATCCTTAAAATGCTTAACATCTACAGATTCATCAGCTATCGACATTGTCGACGTTATCGCAAAAAACATTAAACAGAAAGCTCTTAGCCTATTTTTAATCATATTATTTCTCCCAACAGCTTGCATTTGTGGCTGTTTTTTTACCTGTTTCATCTACAGACATTGATAAACATTCTGAATCACTTGCTTGACTACTACCTGACACTACTGTTGCATTAATCGAATAGGTATTTCCACCTCCGGCAATAGTTGCCGACATAGTATAATTACCAGATTCCGTTGTATAGGAACTTGCACTTCTACCCAATAGTGAAAGATCATTGGTATAAGTTCTGTGATCAATAAAGTGCTGCTCCATTAAGTTCGCTAATTCTAATAACTCTCGCTGCGGCTCAGCCCTATTAGATTGAATAACGTACTGCGTATAAGACGGATACGCTATACTGGTTAATATTCCGACAATAGCAATAGTGATTAATACTTCAATTAAGGTAAAACCTTTATTTTTTTTACCAATCATGATTAATTCTCCGTTATATATTGATAAGATCTACTGGTGCTAAGTGTCGCATTGATTGGAAATGCCTTACCGCCTGTTAATAACACCATATTTGATTTATTAATCCCGTAAGGTGAAGCAGGATCAGCGGGAGCAGTAGGATCAAAATCAGGTGTTGAAGGCACTGTTACTTGTGGTGTATCAGGTATCCCATCGAAAGTTTCAAAAAAACGATCGCCATAAATATTGGTTCCTTTATATAAATCAATAGCGTATAAACCACCATTTCCTGGCGCTAATTGGCATACATCCGCTGACTCTGCTCCAGGTGTAAAAGATGTAAAATATGCGACACCATTAATAGCAATAGCACTAGCAGTACTCTTTTCACCTGGCGAAGCGTAATTAACACGCCAACCTGATTCTTCACTTACTGCGGCATCTAACTCATTTCTTTCAGCTGTTGATAAAGTCTCACCATAAGGATTTGAAGTAAAATCATACAAATCATCATAAGTTATCAATGTCGGAATATCTTTCGCTGGAGCAGTAGCGCCTACCTCAAAAGATTGAGTTACAACATTCATATCTTGAATCATAAAAAATTCGTCATTGGTATCTGTTGACGTTGGTGTTGCACGATCGCCACTACCAATTAAAATAGCATCATAAGGTGTTTCTTGTTGGTAGAACGTTTCTGTGTCGGTAACTGATTGCGTTGTATCGGTGAAAAATGTCCTAACAATTGAAGGCTGATCAAAAAAACGACGATCATTTAAATTCGTTTTTACAGCTTCTGCCGCTCCACCTAATTCAGCCAATTTAAATGCTGTCCAAGGGGTGTCACTACTTAAGGGTTCATTGCCGGGCATATCAATTCGATAGATATTTCCGCCGGTATCACCTGTATATAAACGATCAACTAATCCGTCACCATCACTATCTAACACGGCTATCCTTGATGGAATACTATCCGTCAACCCCGTAAACTGAGTATTCTTGCCCCCTGATGCTTCAGGAGTAAGACTCCATAATAACCCACCTGTATCGGCATCAACCATGTAAATAGCACGGCCAATAGGATCGGACCCACTTCCAGGCCCTGCTAGGTCTTTTGAAATAGAATAACCACCACCAAAAATAAGAACAGGTTTGGGTTCGCCCTCTTCAATATTTAATTTGGAATAAGCAATTTGTGGTTGTGACCAAGTTTGCCCTAACTCTTCAAACCCTGGTGTATTTGCATCAATTTTCCATTTTAAATCGGGAGTATTTGGATTAGAAAGATCTAAGGCATAATATGAATTCCCTCCTCTTCTTAAACCAAAAAAGGCCAATACCGTATCTTCATCTTTATTTATCGTGCCATCACCATTTTTGTCATTTATAAATGTAGTTATTCGCCCATCAACACCATAAACTTTTGAGGATGAAGGTAGATTATCTCTTAAGGTTTTGATGTTAGGTAAAAACTCTTGTGGCATAAATGCCCAAGACTCATCCACTGTTGCTCCAGAATCTTTAAACATATGAAGAACACCAGCATTGGTCCCCAGCAAAATTCTAACATCTTGGCTTTCGGCCGTGCCGCCGTAATTAATAGTAACAGGCTTAGAGTGTAATGGATCACCTAATAAATCGTCACGGTAAGTAAAAATAAGACTCTCACCTGAACTGACACTTTCAATACCTAAACCCCAGTTTAAGTATTCTTTAGCTTCATCTGTATCAGTTACCCCCAGCAAAGTATTTGTAAGCGCCTCACTCCCTAAGTCACTTTCCAAATTAGAATATGTTAACTCAATAAGGCTAGTTGCATCGCCGATATCTGTCATAACCTTACGAGCATCGGTTTTGTTAATAAACATATCAACAACGCCCCCCTTAGATACATCGTTACCATCGGTAACAGTAGACCAAAATGTTTTTGCGCTAGAAGAAATATTACCGCTTTCAGCATCAATCGCAGCATCTCCAACTCGATCAACTTGAGAGTCTCCTTCCAGTCGAAGTTTTTTTAGATTGCCTCCCCACTTAGCTCTATCTGTTGGAAGAAACATCGCGTAATAAACAGAATCTAATGTCTCTGTTCGGTCAAAACTATTTGTAGCTACTGAAGGAGCGGTAAAAGATGTATTTACGGACAAAATAGAGGATATAGCTTCTTGTAATTTAGAACCTAATTTCGTCGGATCAGAGGCGTCATAATATTCACCACCACCATTGTGAGCTGCAGCCCTGAGTAACGTTTCTGCATCTTCAGAACCTTCACTAAAGCCCACTGTATATAACTCTGCAGTCTGAATATCATCTAGGTTGTCATTAATATCATTAGTACTCATGTATTGAGCTAACACAGGCAAGTAATTATCAGTACCATCTATATCAATAGGAGTTGCGGTAACGGCAGGGTCTGCGCCTACTTTTAAACCTTCAATATATGAGTTTGCATCACTATCATTCTGTGGAATGCCATCAGTAATTAAAATAACAAAAACTTTATTACTACATTCTCCATATGCATTTTTATAATTACCACTATCTTCAATATCGAGATCTCTCGCTGGTAATGTTTCATCATGATATGACGTCCATGGCCCATCCGGATTAACTGTAGCTGAATAATCAGAGTTACCATAAAGCACTCCCGTAGCTGAAAAATATCGATACGCTTCATAATAAGACTCACACAAGGGAGTAGAACCAGATGCATGCATTTGATCAATATCAGCTATTAACTCAGCTTTGAGAGATGTATCATTTATATCCTGCATACCAAAAACAATTCGCCCCCCATGCCCGCTTGGCGTATGCTCATCGTCCAAATTAATATTATATACTTCAAGTCCAAAATTCACCGATGGGATAGAATTGATTAAATTCTTTAGTGTACGTTTAGCGATCTCTAGCCGAGTATTTACTGTTTCCCCTATCTCATCATCATTAGCAAGATGTGTCCCTTGTTCCCACCGTAAATATTCATCGGTATAAAGGGTTACAATATCCCCTGTCCAATTGGCATCGGCTTTAGTTATATCATCATAATAAACTGGAGAAGCAGGCATTCCCGCTCCGTCGATCGGATATCCTAAAATAGTATTAGTACCAACTTTATTCTCATTATGTTCTACAGATTCAGAATCTGCTATATGAGCTAAATCTAAGTTAATATCATCTTCACAATCAATAATCGAAACAGTACTACCATCAGACCCATGTATTTGTTGCCAACTTCCAACACTTCCCTCCCATGCATAGTGCCTAATCCTTCCTGTATAGAAACCAGCACTATCTAAGCGAGATTTTGATGTATTACAATTATTTTTTGATTGTAAAAAACGACGAGTTTCCGTTGGTGAATCAACAGTCGGCAGTACATCTGGTGAACCTACTACATAGTAAATATAATCATCGTCATCACCACTAAAGCCCGGCTCTAATTGATGATATGTCTCTGATGAATCAAACGGTGTTTTAATTGTTTGAGGGAACTCCATACTTCCAGAGGTGTCTACCAAAAGTAAAACTTGTGGTTTCGTTTCTGCCCTAATTGTTGCATCCTGTAAGTACAACTCTATATCCTCACTCCATACGTTTATAGACACTAAAACCAGTACCGTACATAATATATATTTAGACATATTAACCATTCACCTTTGGGATTAATTTAACTATCCCTGCATTAACTTGTATTTGACTGTTATTATTTCGACCATAAGTCCGCGACACTTGAACTTTAAGTGCACGACAATTAAAGGTTCCAACACTCGATGCATTATTCATGTGAGAACAATGCGTATCTAAACTATATTGATTGCTTCCCAATATTGTGCCTGTTGTGGTATCTGGCTCTGTAACTGTAAGAGGCACCTGGGCAGCATATATTTCCTGGCTTAATGCAAAACGATTAATTCCTCCTATTATTTTTTGCTCTTCATTAAAAATAACACGATCCATTTCACTCATAATTTCTTGTGTGGCAATTGACTTTTCTTGACTAGCCCCCGCCATTTTTATATCTGTAGTTGTATTTTGCATCAATGCTGCGGCTACTGCCGTTAAGGCAATTAAAAACACCAAAGCGACTATTAAAACCACTCCTGACTGCCTTGTTTTTGGCCTAGTTAATGGTCGATATTTATAGGTAGTAATTACCATGATTCCATCCTTGCATTGTATAGTGTGACTGTAGAGGAGAGTAATAATCGCCTGTAATTATCTCCGTTAGCATCAAAGCTAACATCTCCTAGCTGATAAACATTATCATTTTCATAATTAAAATCTTGACGTATAGCACGTACGAGAACATATAATTTAACCGCAAGAATACGTACATTATTTCCGTTATCCCAATAATTTGGATTCATCTCCGCTGATGACATATACCCATTAACGACACCATCACCATCGGTATCTACACCAAACATATAATGAATTTTTTCGATCCCTTCGACTAACATGTTAAATCCGATTGGATTATCACCTTGCTGTAAACGACCTTGCACTAAAACAGGCACATCTTCATCTGAAATAGTTTCATTGCGAATATAATAAATATGATGTTGATATTCCCAGATCCGCGACTCTGTTAATACTGGTACCGCAGTATTTCCTGGAAATATATTTGCGGATGAGCCATTTGATTGAATATAGTAGCGATTATCGTTTAGCTGACCTGGTACCACAACCAATGCAGGTGGAATAGGAATGATAGGTAATGCTACTGCTCGTTTAATTTGAATAATATCTGAATTAAAGGGCGCTGAGGCATCATAAGCTGCGTTAGTTATACAATCAGATAACATCGTTTCACTTGTCGTTACATTTACCGATATTGCTCTAAAAGATCCTAATTGCTGTGGAAAACTGCCATTATTCAAACCATCACCAACACAATCATTAGCGGGGCTATTAGGGACTTGTATTAAACGAGGAAAACTTAAATTTCCCGTTAGATCTCCCCAAAAATTTTGCCTCAATAAATCATCCGTGATTAAATTTACTGCAAAGCGGCCATTCTCTTGCAATTCGCCCATACTAGAGGTTTCGGTTGTGGTGGTTTTAAGTCCGACAAAAACACTCAGAGTGCCACCAATAATCACTAAGCCAATAGCCAAAGCGACAAAAATTTCTAATAAGGTAAAGCCTTGTTGTTTTTTTAGCATTTCACTTCCTTATAAAATGAACGCATTGACAACTATTTGTCGGCGTTTACTATTATCAGCTGTCGAACCACACCCAGTAGCAAATGCACCATTATCAGCATCCGCGCCATCGGATGTAGCCTCGCGCCCCTCCCAACTAATTACGATAGTGACCGCATTACTATTATGTTCAATACAGCCGACTGCGCCTATTAACCCACCATTATTAGCAGTACCATTTATGACATCTGCGCCTGTTAAACTTTGTTCCCATTCATATAGGTCGTTGGTTGCTATTTCAGCCCTTGTACACAAACTACCAGTAGCATCACATCGATTAGCAGGAGCAGATAAAGGTGTTACGCCGTAAGATCCACTATATAAATCAAGCGCGCCTGATTGTGCATCATTGCCACGCATTCTATCGACAATATCTTGTGCCATTGATGACGCCATTGATCGCTGCATCGCATCAAAACTGCCTTTTTTAGCCGACGCTTGCATTGCAACAGCACCTAAAATTCCGGTAGACAAAATAAATAAAGCGACGAGCACTTCAATTAATGTCATGCCGGTAACTAACTTTT
>Ga0209395_1004134_pt1 | contig 17298 bp, 12 predicted proteins | sample GOMGulsemesocosm_3_FD_184635 | JGI IMG/M metagenome (GOLD analysis project Ga0209395, IMG submission 184635) | Methane-oxidizing microbial communities from mesocosms in the Gulf of Mexico - GOM9D Gulf of Mexico (SPAdes) (version 2) | ecosystem: Environmental > Aquatic > Marine > Cold seeps... | reverse complement strand
TTCAGCATCGCTATGAAACGCCCAGACTACCTGATCACGTGCGGTCGTGGCGGAATTGGTAGACGCGCAGCGTTGAGGTCGCTGTGGGGTAACACCCGTGGAGGTTCGAGTCCTCTCGACCGCACCAAGTCATTGAAAGATAAGGGTTTATCCTCTCCATTGTAAGTCAAGGAGAGACTATGACCCACACACTTCCCAAAGGAATATTTAAACGCGGTAATGTATATGCATTGCGTTATTCCGTTCCTACCGAAATCCGTCCAGTGGTAGGAAAGAAGGAAATCGTCCGATCACTTGGAACTTCTAATCTGGTTGAGGCGCTGGGCAAACAGCGTGCAGTCTTGGAAGAAATCAAAAGTTCACTGTTCGCGAACTATGATAAGGTCGATTTTGTTGAACCTAAGCCCAGAGGTGAAACCACTGTCAGAGCAACGGCAAATCGCTGGCTGACAGAGAGTGATGGCATCAACAATGCCACCCGTAATCGATACAGATCAATTCTTGTATATTTCGAAAAATTTTCAAACAATGTCGAAGTAAGAGAAATCAATCGCGAGATGGCTTTGCGGTTTGTGGATCATCTTAAGGCGACACCTTCGCTTAGAACTGGCAAATTATTATCGCACCGAAGCCTTTCTGCTTACCAGATTTGTCTGGCTTCTTATTGGCGTGTTTTGGAGCATTGGGGGCTTGTTGATCTGGATATGAAAAATCCATTCTCCTCAATTTTGAGACGTCTTCCCGGTCAAAAAAGAAAGGTTGATCCTCGCAAGAAAAACCTCAGGCCAGTAACGAGAAAAGAAGCAGAGGCACTTCTGTCATATATTTCAGGGAACGGTCGTCTCAAATATCAACATGAAATGTATATAACCATCAGGCTTCTTTGGGTGACGGCTTGCCGTCTCGGCGAGATTGCCAGCCTTTCGTTGGAGAATATTCAAGACAAGGGTGACCATTTTTGCTTGTTGATAGAAGGGGCAAAAACCGATGCGGGCAACCGGCTGGTTATTGTGGTGGGGAGACGTGATTGCGAGCTTCTCAGGAGGGCTGTACGGCGTGCTAAAATTACTGCGCCCATTAACCCCGAAAGCAAGGACTTGCTATTCCCACGGTTACTGAGAGGAGGCTACGATCGTACTCTGGGCCATTATTTAGGTAAGGCACTTGAAAAAGCACGGAAAACTCTCCCAGTTCACGACGAATGGGACATGCATTCCTTCAGGCGTACATGTGTGTCAGCTTTGATCAACGCAGGAGTAGCGCGTGGAGAAAGAAACCTTGTGGTAGGACACTCAAATAATGACGATATTGGCTTGTCCGTTTATGCGAAACGAGGTGATCTTCATGAGGTGATAAGAACAACCTTTGAAGCACTGTATGTGAAACTTGAGGGAAGTCTTGTGACGCCTATGCAGAACGGAAGATGTTGAAGGCAAAATCCAAATTTTTCAGCGAAAGTGAGTTCGTTGATAGGCGTTGACGTCATGCCTACTTAGATAACAAAATGCCCTAATGAATTAACATGGGGGTATTTTTGATGTCTTTATTTTTTAAGAGCACGAATTACTGCTGCTTTGGTTCGTAGGCGTCATAATGGGCAGTTGGTAGGGTGCAGATTCTTGATTTTGATTATTGTTCGTTTTAAAATGGGATGCAGAACAATCCCATTAGAGGAATAATGATATGTCTGAATTTGATCTTGGAGACCTAACCTTAAACGAACTTAACGATTTAATGGCAAATGCAAAATCTCTGGTTGACGCAAAGGAACAAGAGGCAATCGCAAAATGTCGTGATGATGTTATGACAATGATTGCAGAACGTGGTTTCACGTTTGAACAGGTATTTGGCTCAAAAGGCAAAGCACCAAAGGTTGTAAAGCCAGCACCATATCAAGATGAAAACGGCAACCGCTATGGAGGTCGTGGCCCTAAACCTGCATGGCTGATTGAAGCAATCGCCAATGGTTCTAAGTTGGAAGATTTCAAAGTTTAATCAACCTACCGCGCACAAAAGGGTCACTATGTTTGATCATGGCGGCCCTTTTTGTGTTTAGTTCAGTTGTTTTCACGTCATATTCGACAAGCGGGTGCCAATAGTCGTTGTTCATCTTCAAAAGCCAGGTTTTCGAAAAATGCCAAATCTTCTTTATCTTTGTCATCAAGTTCTTGTTCTGTTGGTGGTTCTGGTTCTGTCACAACCAACACAGGCGCTTCTACAGCGTCACCAACAGGCTTTATGGGTGTTGGGTCAGTAACTGGTGTAATGGCGCTCACAGGTGCTTGTATGGCCTCAATTTGTGGCCTTGTGACCGCTATATGTGGCCCTTCCTGTACAACAGTGTCGTCGCATGTCCCCTCTTGTGACACTTTAATCCCAACACCAAATCTTGCTTTGAATGCACCTAACATCACAGATTTCAAAAACGACTTGTGACATTGTTGAACGATAAAGCCGTCATGGATGCACAATATTGGAAAACCTTGTGCAACAAAAACGTCTATAATATCACGTGCAAGATCACTGTCTTTTTTGAAATAATCACAACCACGTCCCTTGAACCATAGTTCAGACATTTCTGGATATTTTGCCATAACAGCGTTGATGTAATCTTCTGCATATTTCCGAGTCATACCAGCCGGAATGATTATGTCATCATTAACAATCATTTTTTTGGACAAGGCACCAATGCATTCATCTTTATGTTTGGTGTTCAACATGAACATGCAGCATAGTTTGGTAAGTGCACGGTGTGTTGCAGCGTCAACATCTACACGTTGCGTTGGTAGTGAATAGGGGTCTGTCAGGTCCAATTGTAGATTTACTTCAGAACCTGCGATACACAGGATCATTGCTGAATAGTCCAATGACACAGTAGGCTTTCCACCTAATATCAGATTATCTCTGAATTTTTGTGGTACACTCTGATAACCACCAGATGTATGCATACGGCCATAGTTTAGTTGTGTTGGATCGTCTGCTTTTTGGTGAAGAATTGCATACAAAAACTTACTATCCAGATCAAGCACAGACAGTTTATCTTTCTTGTTGCGAAATGTAAAAATAGTTTCGTTTGGACGGTTTGCCATGCGAATATCAATTTTTTTCATCATCTCGTTGTAGTTGGTCACCGATGTACGAATTTTGTTTGTCTCTGCACATTCACCAACTGCATCTTCACCTGTTAAGATGTTAACCGGGCGACGTTTACCATTCTTGATCTTTGGAGACATCAACATAACACTGTTTTTTAGTTGATAATTTTCTGTAATCCATTTTGGTATGGTTTGGATAAATCGGTTGAATTCAAGACTTGCACGGATTCTACCCTGATAACTTTCACCCCCATTTTTACAGTTGAATCCCCCTTTTTCTTGAAGGTATCCATTAGTGACCATGTGCTTTTTAACTGCAATAATCTCTATGCCAATATTTTCAGGGTTATATTCAGATGTTGATGAGTATGAATGCGTATCGGAACTAATGCTAACCCAACGTGTCAAGTCAATTTTCTGTGCAGAATAAAGGTGCCACATGATTATGGATAACGCAGACATATGCTTGCGTTGCTTATTTAGTTTTGATTTTGCTTGTATGAGGTCGTTGGTAAGTACGTCCAAGTTTAATCTTGTGTACACTTCAACTACTGGTGCATCCCACTCTTGTGTTAATTCTGGATTTGAAGCCAGGGAAAAACTTGTAAAGTTATCTAAGTGAGTGTCTATTGTCATAGCGTATTGTGTTGCTAAATTGTCTGTCTGATTCATTTGTCCTTTCCGTGATTAAAGTTTAAAATTGTTCGTCCAAGTTCTTCTGTCTATTTCTGTCATTAGTGAAATCAGGGGCTGGCCAGCCCCGTCATTCGGACAATTTTAAACAGTACCCGAAAAGGCTTCAAGAACTCTCACATGGTATTTATACATCAAGTGACTGATATGTCAAGTAAATTCGACATATCCACAGATATTTTCATTTAATTTTCAATTTTGTGTGTGTGTGAGTAATAAGCGTGAATTTTGTCTTGGTGTGATTAGTTTTCTGATTATGTCGTGTGATCCACACTTTACCTACAAGGTGTTTGAATAGTTGTGTGTTGGAAGGCAATAGTCGTGTGTTGGAAGGCAATAGTTGTGTGTTGGATAATTGTGTGAGTATGAGAGAGAGACACTGTGTGTGAAAAAAATAAGAAAACAAGAGAACCACAAGTGCCTCACTGGTTTCCCCTAAATTTTAAATTTTTCCAATTTTTTCATTTTTTACTTGTTCGTCATTAGTGAGTCAAAGAGAGACACAAGTACACGAACAAGTGAGAGAACAGATTTGAAATTCAAATGAGAGAACAGATGATAGATTTTATTGATGAGAACATGTTTCCCAAAATTTTGAATTAACAGGTGCAACCTAATCAAACATCAACAGAGACTTCATGTAAGAGCCATACAGGCAACATCTACACCAATGATCACAAACTATACATGAAACAACTAATGATACCTGTAACGGGCTTATATGTGGTCAAAACTTGTGGTCACATGATAGCAATATACTGATGATTACACTTGAAATGATTACATCAATAGACGCCATATAAGCACCATACAGACACAGTACGGCATAGGTGCACGCCATATGAAACATGTGATGATTGCACTGTATGGGCGTTGTGACGCCTTTAAATTATGAATTTGGAAGATACTTAAAGAACACGCCCTAACCAAATTTTTTACAGTCGCAGCAAGCCAAGTATTTTGAAGTGTAATATTACCCAAACGCACCACCTAACGCAATATAATTACAATAACTATTACTGATGGGAAGGCGTGTATTTACCTTACAGTCAAGTCATAAGGGGGAACATTTCGTGCACATCTGCCTGTTGACGCCCCGCCCGATAATGGCATTATTGGAATGTGAGGCACGGAAAATTAGAGGCGGAATTCATGAAAGTCAATACATATGTAGGCATGTTAACTAAGACGCACACTAAATGTGGTATCTCAGTGAACATTTGACGTTGTGTGTTGCCGCCGGGCGGGCGCACCGATATTGTGACAAATGAAACAACAAAGCCATTGGGCAGAAAGGAGTATATACATGGAACCATTCCACTTTGGATTGTTGTTCCTCAAAGTGGTGAAGGCGGTTGTAGAATTGGCTACAGCAATATGGGTCTTCACAAAAAACGACCAGACACCAAAGTAAAGTGACTGGCCATTATTGAGTGAACGGTGGTGAGATAGTTTGGACGCAGTCTCACCACCACAACCAAATCTAACACCAACAATATGTACAAGCCAAGGGTAAAGATGGTCTTCGCTGGCCAATCACACCCGACAAATACCGATCTGAACCTCTACGTGATGAATAAACAAAATGAGGAATTTGGGGTTTATATGTTTGCTTGCCCCGTTGCGATTTTGGCGTTCATCCGCTGGTCAATCGTTTTGTCATCATTTGGTGCTTTGTTCAGTCCCACTTCACTTGATCATCCACGGCATAACGCGCTGCATTTATGTAATCACGTTGTGTACCACTAAGCACGCTCCAAAATTTGGCAACTTGCGCAATCAGGGTATGTATTTCAAGTAAACCCTCGGGGCCTGCAATGTGTTTGTTGTTTTTCAGTGCATCTTCAAGGGTGTCAAAGCGTTCTTCAATTTTTTCACGGACTTTATTCATACATTCCTCCAGTTATTCTTGATATTGGTGCGTTTTGGGAAAAACCTCTGCCGAGACGTGATCAGAACAGGATTTTTGACATTTTGAACACCACACCTTGGTGACGCCCATCAAAAATGAGGCGCGATATCCCAAAATTTTCATGTCTGTGATGAGGGATATCATACCACATTTCTGGCATGTAAAGAAGCCCATTGTGGTCCGAATTGTCAGATTTATCCGACTAATTTCTATGCCCAGTTTCGTGTGTGTTTCGCCTCCAGATTGGACGTGTGCATGACCCAACCTGGTAAGTTCCATTGGCACTTTTTTGACGTTGTGTTACTGTCGGGGGAAATGACCCTAAAGGTCTGAAATCATGTGATGTTTGGGGAAACCATGAGCAAGAAATTAACGCTAAAAGAACTTGAATCATTCCTATGGGAAACTGCAGACATCTTGCGTGGTAATATGGATGCCTCAGAATTCAAGGATTACATTTTTGGCATGTTGTTCCTGAAACGTCTGTCTGATGCTTTTGAAGAGGCACAAGAAAAGATTGTCGCGCATTATGTGGCACAGGGGCGATCCAAATCAGAAGCTGAACAACTGGCGTCAGATGAGGATGAGTATGACAGCACTTTCTTTGTGCCTGAACGTAGTCGATGGTCAGCAATCAAAGACCTAAAACATGACATCGGGTCTGAGTTAAACAAAGCCACTGAAGCAATCGAAGAACACAATCCATCGTTGGAAGGTGTGTTGGTCACGATTGACTTCAACATCAAAAACAAACTTACCGACAAGAAGTTGCAGGATTTACTGTCGCATTTCTCCAAGCATCGCCTGCGCAATGTCGATTTTGAATCCCCTGATCTTCTGGGTAGTGCTTATGAATATCTGATCAAACAATTTGCGGATTCAGCGGGTAAAAAGGGCGGTGAATTCTATACGCCAAGCGAAGTCGTTTGGTTGTTGGTATCGCTGCTAAAGCCCCAAGTTGGTATGCGTGTATACGATCCAACAGTGGGGTCTGGAGGTATGTTGATCCAAACCCGCAACTATTTGATGGAACATGGTGATAATCCGCAGAACCTATCGCTTTATGGGCAGGAAATGAACCTGAACACTTGGGCCATATGTAAAATGAACATGTTCCTACATGGCGTATTCAATGCGGATATTCGTAAAGGTGATACATTGGGTGATCCGCAGCACATCAATGGCGGTGAATTGATGGCCTTTGATCGGGTAATCGCAAACCCACCGTTTTCCCTTAAAAAGTGGGGCAAGGAAGGTGCTGATGCCGATCCATATGGCAGATACCCCTATGGCACCCCGCCAAAGGATGCGGGTGATCTTGCGTTCATCCAACATATGATCGCATCCCTAAATGCTGAAGGCAAAATGGGCGTTGTTGTGCCCCATGGCGTTTTGTTCCGTGGATCAAGTGAAAAGCTGATCCGCAAAGGTATCCTTGATGATGATTTGTTGGAGGCTGTGATTGGTCTGCCATCCGGGCTATTTTATGGCACGGGCATTCCTGCGGCTTTGCTGATCATCAACAAAGACAAACCTGCTGATCGCAAAAACAAGGTTTTGTTCATCAACGGCGAACTTGAATACCAAGAGGGCAAAAACCAGAACAAGCTGCGCGACATTGATATGCAGCACGTTCTTGATATCTATGATGCTTACAGCGACGAAAAACGATATTCCAAAGTCGTCACGATGGATGAAATCCAGGCCAACGATTACAACCTGAACATCCGCAGATATGCCGACACATCTCCTCCACCAGAAGCATTTGATGTGAAGGCGATCTTGCGTGGTGGCGTGCCTGTGTCTGAAGTGCAGGATGAGTATATTCAAGAAAGCTTAAATGGCATGGACGTGACTTGCGTCTTTGTTCAGCGTGACGTGAAATATTATGACTTCAAACCCGAGATTGTGACCAAAGATCAATTGCGTGATCACCTTGGCACTGATGAATCAGCGATCATTAAACAGTTTGAACGGTGGTGGGATAAGTATCGCGTATCCCTGCATGAAATTGATGCCCAGGTGAAGCAATCCGAGCAGGCGATGTGGGGTTATCTGAAGGAACTTGGGTATGAATGAAATGGTTCCTGATGGGTGGTCCGTAATTGATTTAGAAGATGGTATTAAAAAACTGGTTTCAGGCCAAAGCCCCAATCGGAAGGAAAACGCTGCTGGCAGTGATACATACGGCATTTTAAAAACAACTGCTATTGATTGGGGCAAGTTCGACGAAACAAAAAATCAAGAAGTTCTGGATGAGTTTTCACCCAATATGAATCACTTGGTTGTTACCGGTGATGTGCTGATTACGAAGGCCGGGCCTGCAAACCGTGTTGGCGTAGTAGCATTGGCAAAAGACGTATCAGGAAAAGTTCTATTGTCAGGGAAAATGACAGCCGTCCGCGTCAATCAATTGTTGCAATCTGATTTTTTGGCGTATGCGCTGTGCCAAGAAACCGCCCAAAACCACTTGAAATCAAATATTACGGGTATGGCGTTAAGCCAAACTAACTTTACGCATAGTTCGTTATTGAGGGTGCCAATCCTCCTTCCACCTCTCCCAGAACAAAAGAAAATCGCGTCTATTCTGACCTCTGTTGATGATGTCATTGAAAACACGCAACGGCAAATCGACAAGCTCCAAGACCTCAAAAAAGCAACCATGAATGAGTTGCTGACCAAAGGCATTGGTCACACAGAATTCAAAGATAGCGAACTGGGGCGGATTCCGAAGGGTTGGGAGGTAGTAGAACTTAAAGAACTTTGTGAAAAAATTGGAGATGGCCTTCATTCGACACCAGTATATTCGCCTAGTAATTCATATTATTTTATAAACGGCAACAATCTCAAGAACGGAAATATTATAATTGATGAAAAAACTAAATCCGTGTGCAAATTAGAGTACGATAAGTATTTTATAGAAATGACTGAAAGAACAGTTCTTTTGTCTATCAATGGCACAATTGGCAACGTCGCGTTATATCAGGGTGAACAAGTCATTTTGGGCAAGAGTGCTGCATACCTAAGTGCTTCAAACAGGATTAGCCGAAGATTTTTATTTTATATTCTTCAAACACTACGCGCGCAAAAATATTTTTATGATGAACTAACAGGTACGACGATCAAGAACTTGTCACTTAAAACGATCCGTTCAACATTGTGTCCTGTTCCCCCGCCTTTTGAGCAAGACAAAATCACATCAATTGTGGATTCAATGGATTGTCAAATAGTTCATCAAAAGCAAAAACTCGCCCAAACTCAATCCCTCAAAAAATCCCTAATGCAAGACCTTCTGATGGGCAAAATGCGTGTGAAGGTGAACTGATGGCAAATGATGAGTTTGATAAAGTTGAAGGCCCAGCGCTTGATCAACTACAATCCTTGGGTTGGAGTTTTATCGCTGGTGCTATGTTATCGCCTGATGCTTCTGATGAACGTAATTCGTTCAAGGATGTGGTGCTGGAAAAACGTCTGTCGAATAACATCAAGCGCATCAATCCATGGATCAGTGATCAGAACTTGCACAAAGTTGTCAGTGATCTAACCAGAACCCCCTATGCAAACCTGATCGAAGCCAATCAAGCGATCTGGAACACCATCAATCAATGCGTGTCGGTGATGCAGGATTTGGGCAAGGGGAACAAAGGTCAGACGGTTCACATCATCGACTTTGAAAATCCTGACAACAACGAATTCCTCTGCACCAATCAGTTCAAGGTTTCAGGAGTAAATCAAAACATCATTCCCGACATTGTTTGTTTTGTGAATGGTCTGCCTTTAGCAGTGATTGAGTGCAAATCCCCCTATGTCACCAATCCAATGGAAGCAGGCATTGACCAGTTACTGCGCTATGCCAACCGTCGCACACCTGCCCATGATGAAGGTGCAGAAAAGCTATTTCACTACAACCTGATGATGGTAAGCACCCATCGCGATAAAGCACGTGTTGGCACGATCACATCGCGCATGGAACACTTCCTTGAATGGAAAGACCCGTACCCGACCACAGTTGAAGCCGTAGGTGCCCCACCTGAATCCCAAGATGTTCTATTGGCTGGGTTGTTCACAAAATCCAATTTTCTCGACGTTATGCAAAACTTCACAGTGTTCGAACCAGTCGATAGCCGGATCGTCAAAAAGATACCAAGATATCAACAGTTCCGTGCTGTTCACAGGACCATACAACGCCTTAAAGAGGGCAAGTCGCGCCGTGATAAGGGTGGTGTCATCTGGCACACGCAAGGGTCTGGGAAGTCCCTTACAATGGTTTTCCTGACGATTAAAATGCGTCGCGATCCAGTGCTACGGGAATACAAATTGGTGTTCCTGACGGATCGCACTCAATTGGATGAGCAACTAACCAACACGTTCAGGAATGCCCAAGGCGAAACCGTGCGTCATGCTGGGTCTGTAAAGAAACTGAAAGAACTATTGGCATCTAATGCATCTGACATCATCACAGCAATGGTTCAGAAGTTCCAAGAAGGTGCCGATGATCTGGAATTTCCAGTTCTGAATACATCTGACAAGATTATCGTATTGGCCGACGAAGCACATAGAACCCAATACGGTACTCTTGGTGCAGCAATCAATGCAGCATTACCCAATGCACCCAGGATAGCCTTTACGGGCACACCCCTGATCAAAACCAATAAGACCAGTGAAACATTTGGTAGCTACATTGATACGTATACAATCGAACAAGCGGTGCAAGATGGGGCTACTGTCCAAATTCTTTATGAAGGTCGAGAAGCTAATGTTCGGGTAACAGGCGATTCACTGGACAGTCTGTTTGATGAATATTTCGGTGATCGACCAGGTGAAGAACAAGCTGCAATCAAAAAGAAGTTTGGAACGACCCAAGCAATCCTTGAAGCGCCACAACGCATCCGGCGGGTTTGTATCGACATCCTAAAGCACTACCGTGAACACATCCAACCCAATGGGTTTAAGGCGATGATTGTCACATCTTCACGCAATGCGGCAATTACATACAAAGAACAGATGGATGCGCTAAATGCACCAGAAAGCGCCGTGATCATTTCTGGCGATCACAATGACGAACTACGATATCAAAATCATACAGATGGCGTAACGCACAAGAAGCAGATTGACGATTTCAAGAAACCGCTTGGTCTTGGTGAAAAGCAATCAAACTTATCGTTCCTGATCGTAAAAGATATGCTGTTAACGGGGTTTGATGCACCGATTGCGCAAGTGATGTACCTGGATCGAAAGCTATCAGACCACACATTGTTGCAAGCGATTGCACGAGTGAACCGCACCAACAAAAACAAGTTCCGTGGTTATATTGTCGATTACTTTGGGCTTAGTGATTACCTGACAGAAGCATTAGAAATGTTTTCAACTGAAGACGTTGCAGGTGCGCTCAAGGATTTAAAAGATGAAATCCCAAAGCTAAAAAATGCCCATACGCGGGTGCTAAAGCATTTCGCAGAGATTAGCCTTGATGACTTGGATGAATGCATCCTCGTGCTTAAAGATGATGTTAAGCGGCATGTATTCCAGACAGATTTTAAGACATTTTCAAAGCAACTGGACATCATCCTACCAGACCCTGCCGCAACGCCGTTTCTGCATGATTTAAAGCGATTGGGTAAGATTGCGATTGGTGCCAGAAACCGGTTCCGTGATGCACAATTAGATATATCTGGTGCAGGTGAGAAGGTCAGGAAACTGATTGAAGAACATGTATATTCAACAGGTGTTGATCCGAAAATTGCTCCAGTGGACCTGCTGGCCGATGACTTCAAAGAAAAACTGCAAACTCATACCACCGCAAAATCTCGTGCATCTGAAATCGAACATGCGATTAAGCATCACATTAAGATCAAGATTGATGATGACCCTGAGTATTACAAATCTCTATCCGAGCGCCTTGAAGAAATTATTCAAAAACACGCGAAAAAATGGGATGAGCTTGTTCAGCTTCTATTGGATTTGCGTGACAACATCGAAACGGATCGTGAAAAGTGTGCATCTGATCTTGGTTTGACCGAAACAGAGTTTGCATTTCATAATATCTTGGTCGCAGAAATCACCACTTTGAATGGTGATGATAGTCTTGATGAACAGACATACGACACAGTCAAAGAATTGGTGCAATCATTGGTTCAGATGATGGATGAAGCCTCGAAGATTGTCGATTTCTTCAACAAGTGGGATGAACAAAAGCGGGTTAAAAGGCAGATCAAACACGCAATCATTGAGCATTTTGATATTTCTCTCGTGAAGCCTGTGACTGAAAGATTCGTGGAACTTGCCAAGGTGCGGTTCAAGTGATCTCGGATTTCCCGTTCTCAGTGGATATTGTGCGCACCGCACGGCGTAAATCAGCCTCGTTAGAAGTGCATGGAGACATTGTGCGTATCCTAGTGCCAGACACGCTATCAGATCAACGTATCAATGCTTTGATTGAGAAACGGTCGGTATGGATCAAACAGCGACTGGCGACACACGCATCAACACCAGCCCCAAAAAAACGTGAATTTGTGAATGGAACTGCGTTTCCATATTTGGGTAAGAACTATCGCCTAAAGCTATTGGATGGTGATGAGTATTCAGTCAAATTGAAACATGGATATCTACAAGTTTCTTATCGTAAGTCCTCTGATACTCAAAAGAATGAATTCATTATAAGAAAGCTTCTGACCACTTGGTATCGTTCGCATGCCTATGACAAATTACGTGAAAAAACTGCCCGATATTCCGAGATCATTGGTGTGAAACCCACTTCCGTAAAAATCGATGATTTTAAAGCACGATGGGGATCATGCCTTGATACGGGTGATGTCTCGTTTAACTGGCGCATCATGCTCGCCCCACATAAGATTGTTGATTACATTGTCATTCATGAATTATGCCACCTCATACAGCATGATCATTCGCCAAAATATTGGCAACATGTGGAACGTTACTGTGAAGATTACCCAAGTTGTCGCTTGTGGCTGAAGGATAACGGTTCAAGTTTGCAAATTTAGTTGGCGATGATTTTGAGGCAAAAATCTCAACTACCTACTGATTTGCCTAAAGTTTGCTTGGTAATCCTGAAATTTCATTCTCTAAAAACTCAATGGGCTTAGCTCCGAGCGCGTCGAGTATCACAAACACTTCAATGACATCCAATCTGCGCTCGCCAAGTTCGTATTTGCCTACGAATGAAGGCTGCTTTCCGAGTCTGGCTGCTAAGATCGAATATAGAGGGGCTATGGAGGAAAGTTGAATATTTTCTAGGAAAAAAGGTGCGGTAACGTTAGCTGGACATCTCTCCGGTACGCCTTTGGGTCAAAGAAAGCGTTATCTGCGCTTGCCATATGAACACGTAGTCCATCCATAAACTGCAAATGCTCCAAGGTATCTAAGTACGAAGTCCCAAACGAGCGGAACTCCCCTTCACACAACGCGTTCCAACCAACGGCATCGATTGTTTCCTCAACATAACTTGATAGTTTTGGACCCCACGCAAACCCTTTAATTAATGCATATCTAAGCGCACGCACCGAGCTACCAATCGGGTTTGGGTTAGGTTCCAGATTTATCTCAAGAATTTTGCGATCTAGGTCGTCAAAATACCCTTGATGAGAACGAACATTTCCATGTTCAACATTATATACGATAGCGTCGCAATTAAAAAACGTCGCCTTTCGTAAGTCATTGATTGTATTTATTTTAACGTGGCCATTCACATGTGCCCAGCTTTTTTGGAGCGGCCACACATCAATTTGCCATCGTTGGGCGGAAATACCATAACCACCGAACCGGTTTCTTTTGGCACCAGAAAACGTCATGTACTGATCAAATTCATCAAGATCATATGGAATGATCACGAAGTCCAGATCAGATTTAAAACCAGCGTTGCCAAAAAGAGAGATATCGCGAAGCATTCCGCCAACCAAGGCCAAGCTACCAAAACGGAGCAGGTGATCCAAAGCTTCCCTTACACCAGCCCGACCGCGATAGTGCGAAGACAAAAAGTACTTCACTTTTCTCTCAAGTTGCTTAGGCATTTTTGATGTTTCTCTCCCTATAATAACTGTCTAGCTCATCGTGTAGGTCAATGCAAAACTGATCCGTCATACCGGAAACCATGTCGGTCAAAAGTTGCATCTCTTTGTACCGTATCGGTAGGGCATCTTCCTCATGATACTGCTTAACTTTGCCTTCAAAAATGCGCTTATAGTTCTTCGAAATACGACTATACACATACGAAGCAAAGGGAGAGGTACGCTTGCTGTCCAAATTGTCATACTCTTTGCGTTCTGTAATGCCGATCCAGAGATAGTCCATCAAGCGATTGAGAGTATTATAGCCCTTCAACTCTACTTCAAGAACGTCCTTGTGGTTAAAAGCATTTTCTCGATCAAATTTCTTTAAGGCGGAGCATAGTGCACCCCCATCAGAGACCTTAACTAGTTCACCTGAAAATGAGCCATCCATGATTTGATCATAGTGATCGTCAAAAGCTTGCACAACGGCTGATACCATCACGTGAATTGCTGTAACTCTAAACTTCTGCGTCGCCACGTCTTGCAACTCGCTTGGATGTAGTTTCGCTCCCTCACGAAGGGATTTAAGCTCGAATTCGGAAGTTTTACAGACATACTCGATCACTGGATCAAGAGCCTCTCGATCTGGAACGGATAAAAGCGTGGCCAGCAAATCATTGAGGGATACTATCCCTTTTTTAATTGCGTCTTCTGCATCCATTACCGAGTAACAAATATCGTCGCAGGCTTCCATAATCAACGCAAGAGGATGTCTGGCATCTCCTTGCAGCCCAGTTTCTTCACGGATTTTTTTAACCAACGACTGCTCTGAAGCAAAGAAACCAACTTTGTTTCGTGCTTGTATATTTTCATCTAGACCGTTTGACGCGGATATATACTTCATAACCGCAGCCAGCGTGCCGACAGTTAGATTCAGCCCGAGATCGTCCGCCATTACTTGTAGTTTGGCCAAAACACGCAGTGATTGTGCGTTACCTTCAAATTCCAAGAAGTCCTTCTTGTGCTGCTCAGTCAGGCTTGACAAATCGCCCTCAATTTTTTCCCAGTTTTTTAGTTCATCTTCATGTGCATCGGATTTTTTAGGAGCTTCAAACAGCATAGTATGGTTTCTCTCGAACCAAGCACGGATTGCGTATTCCCCTTGATGGCCAAAAGGGGGATTTCCGATGTCGTGTGCCAATCCCACACAAGCCAGCATGGCTGGCAAGGAACGGATTGGGGTCCCCGGAAGTTTGTCTATATATTTATGGGCAATTTCCAAGCCAATCGACCGAGCGAGATTTGCAACCTCATACGAGTGCGTAAGACGGGTACGAATGCTTTCATTACTTTCCAGCGGGAAAACCTGTGTTTTATCTCCCAAGCGACGAAATGGCGTTGCGAATAAAACGCGGTCATGGTCGCGCTCTTGCGCCGTACGAAATTGTTCCTTTAAGAATGTTAATTCGTCTTTCGAAGGACCCCCCGTTGGTTTTTCACGGTCAAAAATACTTGAGAAACGTTTTCCATTCAAAAGCGACGACCAATCCATCAATTTGTTGCTCATTTTTCGAATCCTCTAAATTAAATACTTTTCCCAGTTGTAGCGGTTTTGTTCAGAGCTTCAACAATATCGAGGACCTGATTTGCACCCAACGAAAAGTGATGACCTTCAGATCGTGATTGAAAATATATCCAAAAAATATTTCCGCGATCCACCATGTTTTAGGCATGCTGATGTCGAGCAATTATGTTGTAGAACCCCTGCATTCAGAAAAACGAAACGAAACCCAGAACATCCCTTGCGCTCTCTTCTGTTCTCCCTAAGCCCTATCGAAGAAATGAACCAAAAATACCTTTGGCTGATCCTGTTGCGTTAGGTCAAGATGATGTGCGCGATTAATATGAAGCCCAATCATCGTAGCGTTAGGTTGATTTCCATTATACGCAATGATATATACGCTACATAAGCTAACGCAACGATTCTGGAGTAAGATCATAGCAACAATTCTTTATGCCCGCGTATCAACGTCAGATCAAACTACGGCCCATCAACAGACTCAAGCAGAAGTGGCAGGATACAAATTTGATTGGGTGATTGATGATCAAGGCGTGTCTGGTGTTTCCGTTCCTCTGAGGGATCGTGTGGGTGGAAAGCGCCTTTTTGATAAATTAAGGAAAGGTGACACACTTGTTGTTAGATGGGTGGATCGATTAGGTCGGAATTACGAAGACGTCACTGAAAACATCCGCGAATTTATGAAGATGGGCGTCACTGTTAAAACGGTGATCAATAATATGACTTTTGACGGTGCAACGACTGATCCCATGCAAATGGCAATCCGTGATGCGATGATCGCCTTCATGGCCGCCAATGCACAGGCCCAAGCAGAAGCTATGAAACTTGCTGCAAAAGCAGGTCACGCCCACCGAAAGGCTCAAAATGATGACGCTTATAAAGGCCGAAAACCATCATTCACGACCGAACAGATCGATCTGGTTGTATCCATGGCTGGTGAAGGCATCGGTGTAAATGAAATGGCCCGACAGATTGATCTTAGCAAATTCACTGTGTCACGTATCAAAGCGGATACACCGGCTGCATATGCTAAGGTAGCGCGATGGGGGATTTAGTGACCACGAATACGGTCACAAAACCAGCCAGTGACAGCCCTAAAGTGCAAGCCGATAATCATGCGAACAAAAAATGTGCTCAATAATCTTACCGTCCATTACGACAATCTTACCAGAGACATAGACTGAACCGCCAATGTTATCAGTTAGCCTGAATACTTGAGTGGCCTCACCTGAAATTGAAGATTGACCATTGCGGATCAGGTATGTTGTTTCGCCAACAGTAAACACACTGTGTGTTTGGAACATTATTTCCGTTTCAATATTTCGTGATCGAAGAACCGAAGCGGCGACATCTTGATAGCTTGAGCCACATTCTGCTCCACCCCCAATACTGGAAGATTCATGATATGCACTGATAGGCGCAAAGGTTAGGCCATAGGCAACAAGAAGTCTGATAAACATATCGACACTCCGAAAGGCTTGTTGTTTGCTGAGTTCGGCTAATAAATCGTCCCGTCAGGATCACACACATTTCGAGTTACCTCGCCACCATATGGGGCGAGAGAATGTTCAAGATTGGGATAAACTCCGCGTTCTAATGATACACCGAAGAAGTTGGTTGCTCATGATCCATTTGGACTATGACAGGCAGGTTTTTCGAGTCTTGGGATAATCCGCCCCTATCCCAGCAAAGACAAACCGCATCTCATGCTGGATGCTAGGGGAATTCAGTAATCATGAAGGTAAGGTCACGGGCTACACCAACAACCAAATGGGCTTATCCCGATTTAGTTCCGCCTCTTTCAAGCGATATTCGAAATGTAATTCCATCAACTGCAGCGAACCAAATGAAGCGCATTTTGGCCAAAACCTCATCCGGGCGTCGAGTGGAATTGATTTGGAAAATATCCCAATACTCCCCACAAGTTTACTTGGGGTTGTTAAAAGGCAATCTGCGATAGAAATCGGGAACACACTTTGTTTGTCGCATGAAAACAAATACTTCCTAAGCTTT
>Ga0209395_1004130_pt1 | contig 17315 bp, 16 predicted proteins | sample GOMGulsemesocosm_3_FD_184635 | JGI IMG/M metagenome (GOLD analysis project Ga0209395, IMG submission 184635) | Methane-oxidizing microbial communities from mesocosms in the Gulf of Mexico - GOM9D Gulf of Mexico (SPAdes) (version 2) | ecosystem: Environmental > Aquatic > Marine > Cold seeps... | reverse complement strand
GGATCTAGATTCTTTTTTATATGCAAACATAAAAGTGGAAAAAACTCCAAAAAGTCTTTTTCCAAAGCATCTATATTATTGCAAACAGCAGGATAATAAGAAGAAGCACTTTCTCTTTTTAATAAGCGGGGAGATAAACGCTTATCCATACGTAAAAAAGATTTTTCCAGATCTTCCATACTTTTATACTTATTTAAAAATTCATAAGCAATAAGATTAGAAACAAAATCCTTTGCTTTTAGAGGAAAAGTATTTTTTCGCAAAGCTGCCTCTTTGTAAAAGTTTCTAAGATATTCTTCTAAAGAAACATGAGAAAATACTTGCCAATGTTTTGTTAAAAAATAATCATAGGTTAAATCAATAACAACTGCTTTAAGCAGGCCTTTTTCTCTTAAACTTTTCTTACTTTTTGCTACTATTTCATGTGAGTCTGTAAAAGAATCAATTTCTTGATGGATTTTCATACCCCTTATAAGCTCACTACTAGCTCCTTGCCAGTATCTTCCTTTCATTGGATCATTTAATATATTTCCTAATTGAAAGTCTGTTTTTTCTTCTGATAAAAATAAGTGTGCCAACCAATTCATTTAATATCCAAGTCGTTCTTTTGTATTAAAAGAAGTATACACTAAAATAATAAACAAAGAATGAAAGCAGATTTTTTTGGTTATAATTAGAAAAAAAACAAAGAGAGACTATGAGTAAAATTAAAGAACTAGAAAAACTATTAAAAGAAGACGTTTTAGTTGAAGTAGAAGAAAACATTGAAGAAGCCCTTAATATACTTGATAAAAAAAGAAACAATAAAGAAGCAAAAGAAGAGTTAGAATATATGGAAGAAATTCAAGCCTATTTTAATGATGTCATTTTAGATATCAACAACAATAAATTAAGCGAAAAAGATGCAGGAGATATACTTGAAGTTTTAGAAGAAATGAGAATTGAAAATCAAGTATAATAATTAGGAGAGACATGTTAGATTTAGAAATATATCAAATCGTTAATATTTTAGCTGTAGGCATAGGTCTGTGCTTTGGAATGATTGCTCAAAAAAAACAATTTTGTTTTTCGGGATCTATTAAAGATTATATTCTAACAAAATCTACCAAACGTGCCTCTTCTGTAATTATGGCAATGCTTATTGCTGTAATCTCATCTCAAATCTTATTCTTATACTACGATATTGATATTAGCCAAAGTATTTATTATAAAGAAGATATCAATTATTTTGCTATTATTTTTGGTTCTTGTTTATTTGGAGCAGGAATGATGATAGCTGATGGCTGTGGAAACAGATCATTAATAAAATTTTCCCAAGGGGATAGTAATGCTTTAGTAACCTTATTATTTATTGCTATCTTTGCTTATGGTACAAGTAAAGGCTTTTTATCGGGCTTTTTACGTCCTTTTACCCAAAATGACTCTTTAATCGAACTTTCATCTTATATAACAAACACAGCAGTAAATATATATGCTTTAATATTTGTTTTACTTTTATTACTGATAATTTTTGTAAGAAAAATAAAACGCATTTTTTCTTTAGCAGATGGTTTTTTCATAGGTTTATTAATTGCTTGTGCTTGGGCACTTACTGGGATTTTAGGGGATGAAAGTATGGAAAGACTCATAGATTTACAAGCCATAAGTTTTATTTATCCAAGCGCTCAAAGTTTAGAGCTTTTTATGTTTTATCAAGTAAATGAGCTGCAGTTTTCAGTTGCATTATTATTAGGCGTTATTATTGGTTCCTTTTTAATGTCATCTATGAACAAAAAATACAGTTTTGGATGTACTTCTAATGTAAATATGAATAAAGTAAAATACAATATGATTGGTGGAGCACTTATGGGAACAGGTGGAATATTATCTATTGGTTGTACCGTAGGTCAAGGTTTAAGTGGTTTATCTACTCTTGCTTTTTCATCTTTATTAGCCATTGTTTGTATTTTTATCTCAGGATTTATAACAGCAAAAATTTTAAATAAATACAATAAATTACCTATGTGTTTTATCTTTGAGTGGAATGATACATCAAATTATCAAATTTAAAACCATCTGCTTACTTTGCTCTTATATTCTAAGTATGCTGTTCCAAAAACAGACTCAAGGTATTTTTCTTCTTTTGAAATAACTAAATAATTCATAATCAAAAGTAAGGGAAATAAGAAAGAAAAAATCAAAAAAGAATTTAAGAACAAAGAAAAACCAAGATAAATTCCACTCATTGACAAATAAATAGGATTTCTTGAATATTCAAAAGCGCCCTTCGTGCAAAGTGCTTTAGAATCCTCTTTTAACGAAGCACTAGTATTAAACTTTTTCATACTCAAAAAAGAAAACCGTGCGAAACCTATACTTGATATAAGCATAAATAATGAAAAATAAAAATGCCTCGTATTGAATTCATAATCTAAGAAGAAAAACTCAAGAAATAAACCCAAGAAAAATGTAAACAAATAGATAAAAGGAGGAGGAATGATTTTCTTTAAAGAGAGCTTCTTTTCCATTCTTTTTCCTTAAGCTATACTATTATAAACAACTGGCATTTGACCCTGCCATTTATTCCAAACATCACTATTTTCATGTAAAGTGCTCATTAAATCTGCCACATTTATTCTAGAAGTTGTACCTGAATTAAAAATAGCACTTCTAGTTGGGGAAGGATGTAATTCGTACTTGCTTTTTTCTATCTCATCAATTAATGCATCAGGCCTTACAACACACCATTGTAAATATTTATTATTTTGCCCAATGTTTTTTCTTAAATAATCGCTTGCATTTTCATTGTCTTTATGAGGCGGAATTAAATTACGAATTACAGACATAATACATTTTTGTGTAAAAGAAATTTTTTCATTTAAATCACGATTAGAATTACCCGCAGTATTCATTAAAATAAACTTTTTAATATTCTTTTCTTTTTCTTCTAATATCACTTCAGAAAATCTTTTTGTAATCTCACTAACAAGATTTTTGGGATCAAAATATATTCCTTTGATGCTTAAGGTATGACCTAAACAAGAAAAAACACTTTGAACATCCTTTAAACATAAAGTGATTTCATCTTTATTTAAATCATAAATGTTTGCTCGTACTACCTCTACACATTCATTATTAATAAAACTTTCTTCAAGGAAAGAGTTTTCTCTTAATATGATTTTTACTTTAATATTTTTTGAAACTAAAGACTTAAGTAGTAGTTTTCCTGTAGCTCCACTTGCACCTAAGAGTAATACCGACATTTCTTTTCCTTTAAGATTTTAATTATTAGAAAGCTTAGCATACTTTAATGCATAGGCCCATGATTTTTCATCTCTTTTATTGGCTTCAAAGATTGCTTTTTCATAGTCATAAGAAACAGTATGCAAAGAAATATTATATTCATTCTTATTAATATCAAGAATAATATAAGATGCTTTTGGACTTGCGTTTTCAATACTATGTAAACAAGGATTCGTACTTTTAAAAGCTTGAAGTCCAACAGAACCAGGATTAATAACTACTTGTCCATTTCCTAAATTAATACATCTGGCTTTTAAGGAATGCCCGCACAATACAAATTTTGATTCTACATCATCTATTAGTTCAATAATCTCTTTTTCATTACGTAAAACTGCTTGCCCAGAACTCACATCTTCTAATAAGTATTTTGAATCATCATGTTGTGTTCCATGAGTAAAATAGACATCATCATTTAAAAACTTTTCAAAAGGCAAATCTTGTATCCAATACAACACTTCTTCTTGTAAATCTTCATAAACAAACTTAAGCAAAGAATCGTTTTCTAATTGATCCAAAGATGCTTCTAGTATTTTTCTATCTTCATCTCCACATACTGTTAGAAATTTATGTTTTTGCAATAAATCAAAGGTAGCTCTAGGGGCTATTGGCCCATAAAAAGAATCCCCTAAATTTACCATTACTTCAACATCTTTATTTTCTATATCTTTTATAACTTCTTCCAAAGCATACACATTTGATTTAATATCTGATAAAATTGCTATCTTCACTTTTGTTCCTTGGAGTATATATGGAGTCTTTGTTTATTATATGTACAAAGACTCTAAAACAGTATTATATCAGCCATAACTTTTATATTAGATTTTAAATTTATTTTTTAAATCTAAAATGCAAATACAATGTAATCTTTTGCGATTACATAAAGTTGAGAATAAAAGCTAGAAAATATTTGTTTTAATAGCTCATATAAGATAAGGGCGTAAATATTATTACTAAGGCAAGTAATAATAAGAGTACTCTAATTACTGTTTTAAGACCATTATTAACTAAAGCATTTGAAATAAGGTATAAACCTAGAGCAATTTTTACAAAAGCAAATAAAGCTAAAAGAAGGTTCTCTTGAGGATAAAGTAAGGCTTTATTAACAATAAACGCCAAAGGCACAATATATAAACCAATTCCTAGTTTCATAGCTTTTGAAGCAACACTTAACCAAGGTGCATCAGCCATACCAGCTGCTATAAAAACAGTTCCACAAACAGGCGGAGTAATCGTAGATAATAAAGCAAACCAGAAAATAAATAAATGTGCCTGTAAAGCACTTAAGCCAAAATCTTGCAATATAGGTCCAGCAATGGAGACACAAATAATATAAGCAGCAGTGGTAGGTACTTCCATTCCTAAAATCAAACACGCAAAAGCACTTAATAATAGAGCCAACCAAAGATTACCATGGGCTAAAAATAAAATAGCAGAAGTGATTTTAACCCCAACACCTGTGATATTTAAAACACCAATAATAATACCTGCACAAATTATTACAGAAGCAATGGTTGATATTTGTCTTGACGCAGTAATACAGGCATCAATGAATTTAAAAATAAATTCTTTTAAAGAAAACTTCCATTCTCTATTTACCAAAAGCAATGATATGCTTGCAAAAATTGCAAGAGTTGCTGAATATTGGGGTGTTTTTTCTTCAACTAATAAAGCATACAATAAGATAGAAAAAGGAATAAGAAAAAAGGGTGCCAGTTTAACTACCAAAGAAAAAGAAGGAATATCTTCTTTTTGCATGGCTTCTAATTTATACTTTTTAGCAAAAACATCAATGCCTATCCAAACCGTAAAAAAGAATAAAATAGCAGGAAAAATAGCAGCTGCCATAATAGTGCTATAGTTTACTCTTAACAATTCAGCCATAATAAAAGCCCCAGCTCCCATTAATGGAGGAGTTATTTGCCCTCCTGTAGAAGCAACTGCTTCAACAGCAGCTGCAAGGGATGAAGGGTATTTAAGTTTTTTCATAGTAGGAATTGTAAAAGCCCCTGTGGAAGCCACATTAGCAGAAGCAGACCCAGAAATTGAGCCAAAAAAAGCAGAAGCCAAAACAGATACTTTTGCTGCTCCTCCTCTTAATCTTCCTGCTAGTTTCGTAGCCATACTCATAAAAGCATTCCCACCCTCACCTGCGCCTACAAATGCACCTAGTATAACAAATACAGCAACAACATTCACAGAAATTCCAGTTAAACTTCCAAAAATTCCACCTTCTGCTATAATCAATGTTCCTAAAAAACTGTCCATTGGTATTTCTTGGTGTCCAAAATAACCAGGAACATAATGCCCCCATAAACCATAAGCCAAAGCAATACAAGCAGTAAGTGGAAGGGCAAGTTTAACAGCTCTTCTTGCCATTTCTAAAACACTAACAAGTAAACTTATTGCAACAAAATACTGAATATTATTTTCCAAAGAACCGTATTGATCTTCTAAATCAACATGATTAAAGATAATATAAAAAAGTGAGCATAAAGAAGAAAATAAAAGTACGTAGGAAACAGTGTTTTCAAGTTTTGAGCTCTTTTTATTTGTAAATAAAAAAATCCAAGGCAATACTAACGCTAAATGTATGGGTCTACTTACAAGATTTGGCATTAAGCCTGTAAAAATCAAATAGATATGAAAAAAGACGGTAATAATTGCAAAAAATGAAAGGAGTAAAAAATATTTACTCCCTTTAGTATTCATTGTAGATATCATTAAAAATTAATTTAATCGTGAAGGAAAAGAAGCATTTACTTCTTTGTAATATTTTAAAGCACCTTTATGTAGTTTGCTATTAAACATATCAAGGTTTTTAAAAGTAATGGCTTTCCACCAAATACTTTGTTTCTCTAAATTGTTTTTTGATTCCCAAAAGGCTTTAGTAAATTTATATGCAGTATCTTCACTCATCGAAGTCGTTGTATAAACACCAACTGGTAAAGTTGTTGTAGTAATATCTTGATCTACGCCTTTATATGTACCTGCTGGAATAATTAATTTGTTTCTTTTTGTTTTTTTTATTTGCTCGTCGTTCATAGACAATACTTTTATTTTCATAGAAGCAGCAGCTTCTATAACATTAGGAGCAGGATAAGATCCAGCCGTAGCAAAACCGTCAATTTGTCCATTTTTAAGAGCAGATACAGCACCCGATAACTCAGCACCTACTAATTTAACCTTACCTTTAAGACCAAACAGTTTTACATATTTTTTAGCTTCTTTTGCACCAAAACTACCTTTTCCTATTAAAAGAGCTTTTCCTTCTAAATCTGCAAAACTTTTAATTCCTGATTTTTCATTTACTACAATATGCATGGTTAAATAAGGAATTGGAAATAAAGAACGAATAGTTGAATATGCTTGTGTATTATCGTTTTTAAACATTGCTTTTTTTGCTTTTGCAAGTCTTACTAATACAGGAGGTGTTGTGAAAATATAATTGCCTTTTCTTTTTCTTACCTCTTTTACATTTTGCACAGAACCTTGACTCTCTTCAATAGTAATAGCAAGGGCTTGATTGCTTTTTTTTGTAATATTTTCACCAATTTGTACTGCCATTTGATAATATGACGAAGCTGATTTTGCTGATTTATAAGTAATTCTTTCACTTGAAAAACCATAACTACTCAATGACAATATTGCGATTAAACATAAACTTTTTTTTACTCTCATTCCTACTCTCCTAAAAATAATATCAAAGAGTATATCATGAAAAGAATATATTTATTGACGCATATACACATTTTGTTTTACAAAATTACTTGACAATAGCATAGAAACAAGATAGTATTTAGCTTGACCACATAGTCAATAATAAAGGAATATTATGAATGCAAATGATTTTAATACAAGCGCGGCCTTAAAACAAACAACACAAAACTCTTCCTTATCAAAAAGAGAATTACACTTAATTGGTTTAGCAGTAACGCTTACAAAAGCCTGTGAAGATTGTTCAAGTAGAAGATACACAGAAGCACTACAAAGTGGAATAAGTAAAAAAGAGTTATTAGACTTAACTGATTTCATTGCACTTACAAGTGCAGGAGTAACAATTAGAAAAGCTCTAAACTCTTGGAATGAAGAAGAAAATTCAAAAATATGTGAAGATGACATTTGTAGCGTAAAGTAGTTTTTCTTTCTGATGCACTTAATTTAGTGCATTCTTATAAAGAAGTCTTATAAAAGATAGCAGTATCCCATAAGCACTTATTGTGTTAGTAAATCTTGGGGAAATTCTTGCTATTGATACAATAACACAGATCTTATCATAGTTGCCATTGAACACCTATGATAAACTGTTTGATAGAATAGATACAAGCATTAATGAACCTGTGATTTCTTTATTCCATGAAAGCATTTTTGAAAAAATCAATCCAATTAATTAAGATAACACCATTACAATCAACAATTACAGGTATTAACATATCAAAAGAAAACGTAACTTTGGAATTTGAAGCAAGATAATTGAAGGTAGAGAAATATTAATAATAAACTGATTTAAAACCAAGGCTGTGTTATCAGGAAATATTTTTAATCTAGCAAAAATATAGCCAATAATGATAGCAAGTGCTATTAAAAAAAATTAACCATTATAAACTCTTTATGTAATAAAAAATGTATTAAAAAACATATTCTAATATCCAAAAGTATACAGTAAAATATTATTTTTTTCTGTGTTTTTTAATAATTTCTTTAGGTAAACATTCAAGTAATTTTTTGCAAACTAAGGTACTGCTTTACTTTTAAACATAAATAAGTAAAATCTACTTGAAGTTATTATAAAACCAAAAAAAGTTTTTAAATTATTATTTTTAGTAATAAACACCTATTTTTGTGTTATAATTTTGTAATTATATCAATTATTAAATATTTAATTAATAAAAAACAATCTTTTTAAATAATTAATGAATAATAATAATTTTAATTTATACAGAAATTAAAAAGGACATACATGTTTAAAAATATCAAAATGACCACAAAGTTTGTATTGGTAATCAGTACCTTAATGTTTGGAATGGCTATCATTTCTACTTCTTCTTATTTAGGACTTAGTAAAATCGGAGAAGAAATAGAAGAAATATCACAATATCAAATTCCTATTAATACACTTATTACAGAATTAGAGAAAGATATCTTGCAAGAAGAAATTTTAACTTACGAGCTAATTATTGCAAGCAGTGATGTACACAGTGAAGAATTTAAGAACTTAAAAACTAAAATTGCCCAACTTGAACAGGAAACAGGTAAGACTATTAAAGAAGCAGAACATTTGGTTCAAAAAGCAATTAATCATAATACAGATGTAAAAACAAAAAACACCTATAAATTATTTTTAAAAGAATTAAAAGTCTTAGAACATGAGCAAAGTGCAGTTGAAAAAAGTCTGGCACAATTTGAAGCAGATTTAGATGCTGGAAATACAAAGAACTTAAATCATGAAAAAGAAGTGATTCATAAAGAGTTAGTTGAAATGGATCATAATATTCAAGTTTTGATGAAACAAATGCAAGGCCTCTTAAAGCAGTCAACCAAGCAAGCAGAAAAAGATGAAAAAATGATTCTAACTACTATTGAAATAATTTCTGCAATAACCTTTTTACTCTCTATTATTTTATCATTTATAATTGTACGTTCAGTAAAATCATCCATAAAAAACTTTCAAAGTGGTTTTCTTGGATTTTTTAAATTCTTAAATAAAGAAAGCAACGATGTTACACTCTTAGATGATACTAATGGTGATGAGATGGGAAGAATGGCAAAAATATTAAATGAAAATATTAATAAAACAAGAGCAATGATTAAAAGAGATAATGAATTTTTAGATGAAGTTGTAGCTGTTGTAGAGGAAGTTAAACAAGGAAAACTAATTCATTCTCTGGATAATAAAACCAGCACACAAAATCTTGAATCTTTAAGAATTAACTTTAATGAAATGATTAAAAGTTTAAACACAAATATAGCAAATAATGTACATGAAGTATTAGCAGTTTTAGATAGTATTGGCCAACTTGATTTTAGAAATGACATTAAAAATGACAAGGGTAAAATAAGTGCTGCGATTAATAATGTGACAAGATTAATAACAGAAATGTTAGTTGAGAATAAGTCCAATGGTTTAACGCTTGATCAAAGCAGTGACATTTTACTTGAAAATGTAAGTACTCTAAATAAAAACTCTAACACGGCAGCAGCAGCCTTAGAAGAAACAGCAGCAGCCTTAGATGAAATAACATCTACCATTTCTTCTAACACAGATAATATCCTTAAAATATCCTCTGTTTCTACTAAACTAACAAGCTCTGCTAATGAAGGGAAACAGCTAGCAAATCAAACTACTCAAGCTATGATTGAAATTGATGAACAAGTAAATGCAATAAGTGATGCAATATCTTTGATTGATCAAATCTCTTTTCAAACCAATATCCTTTCTTTAAATGCAGCGGTAGAAGCTGCAACAGCTGGAGAATCTGGAAAAGGTTTTGCAGTCGTAGCACAAGAAGTAAGAAACCTTGCATCAAGATCGGCTGAAGTAGCAAATGAAATTAAAGTTTTGGTTGAAAATGCCAGTACTAAAGCCAATGATGGTAAAACAATTGCTTCTAAAATGATTGATGGCTATACAGGCTTAGATGAGAATATTTTAGAAACTACTTCTCTTATTTCAGATATAAAAAGTGCAAGTCAAGAACAAAAAAGAGGAATTGAACAAATTAATATTGCGATTAACTCTCTTGATCAACAAACACAAGAAAATGCATCTATTGCAAGTAGAACACAAGATATTGCCCTGCAAACCGATAAGATTGCCAAATTAATTGTTAAGAATGCAAATGAAAAAGAATTTCATGGAAAAGATGAAGTACAAGTAAAAATAGTATAAAACATTAAAAAAAGAACAGCTTTCATACGCTGTTCTTTTCTACTAGCACTTCATTTTTATAAGTATAACAATATAGAAATTTAAAGACAAAAAAGAGATTATTTCCTTTGAATATCTTTACTTAACTTTTTTAGCTAAAAACGTTTTTATATAATTGGCTACTTTTGTACTATATTCTTCTAATACAAAGTGTCCCGTATCTAAAAAATGTAATTCTAAATCCTTTAAATCTCTTTGATAAGGATAAGCTCCCTCACTTGGAAAAATTTCGTCATTTTTTCCCCATACAATTAATGTAGCAGGCTGATATTCTCTAAAATATTTTTGCCATTTTTTGTACAAAGGGGGATTACTTCCATAATCATAGAACATTTGTAACTGTATTTGTTTATTACCTTTTCTATCTAACAAACGCTGATCTTCAAGCCAGGCATCAGGACTTATTTTACTAATATCTTTGACACCATTTGTGTATTGCCATTTTGTAGCACCTTGTGTTAGAAGAAAACTCAAGGCTTCTTTATTACTCATGGATTCTTTTTTATAAGCAACTTTTACATTTTTCCACCATGCATTGTTTAAACCTTTATCTATCGCATCTTTATTTAGCCAATACGCTTTAATTGGCTCCCAAAAATTATTATTAATACCTTCATCGTAAGCATTACCATTTTGAATGATTAAACTTTGAATATTCTTTGGATTTGAAGCGGCTATTCTAAAACCAACAGGAGCACCATAATCCATCATATACATACTGTATTTACTAATAGATAGTTTTTCAAGAAGTTTTTCTACAATAATTGCCATATGATCAAAGGTATAATCAAATTCTTTTACACTTGGCATTGAACTGTTCCCATATCCTGGATAATCAGGCGCAATAACATGATATTGTTCTGATAACTTTGGAATAAGCTTTCTAAACATGTGAGAAGATGTTGGAAAACCATGCAAGAGTAAAAGTGTTGGCTTATCTATTGAACCTGCTTCTCTGTAAAAAATATCCAAACCTTCAATTTTTACACTTTTGTAAGAAGTTTCTAAAGAAACTTCTTTCTTATTTTCATTTTGTTTTGCACTTAAATTTGTAATAAATACTTCTGAAAGTATAAAAACAGTAAGTATCATTTTTAATATTTTATTCATTTTATTTCCTTAAAAAGTTTGTTTTAACATCAGCATTTCAAATTCGTCTCTTGTAAAACGCTGTGTTATGTGTTGATTGCAATTCCAGTCGAATGCTTTTATAGTAAAAACTATTATTCGCTCAATTCTTGCACCGTATTCTTTATCCTCTAGACTTGCTAATAATTCTGGATTTTCATCTGCTTTAACAATTTTACTAGTAGCCCAAATTTTTAGTCTGCTTTTTGTGGGATAATCCATTAAAAATAGCATTGTTTTATTATTGCTTATGATATTTCCCGTACTAATGTATTGTGCATTTCCACTAAAATCTGCCATTGCAAGACTTGTATTGTTAATTACTTTTAAAAAGCCTTTAGGACCTCCTCTGTGCTGAATATAAGGCCAAGATTCTTCTCCGACACTTGAAAGATAAAAACTATTTTTATCTTCAATAAAAGAAATTTCATTAGGGCTTAAAACAAATCTGTCCCCTGATTCATCTAAACGTGAATAATGTTTTCTTGAAGAAAACTCTTCTTGTACTTTTTTTACACTTGAAGAAAATGCTAATTTTGCAAAATTTTGATCCATAAATTATCCTTTTATATTTTAAAAACTTAAGCGTTCATTTTTAAATTCGTATTATTTAAATAACTCTCTTGGTGAAGAATAAGAAATAAAACAATAGCATACGTCCAATGTCTAGCCATCGTAATAAAAGGCATCATAGGATCCATGTTAATACCTGCAATACCAGCGCCTAATAAAGGAAGCATAAATAACCATACCAAAGCAATGGTTTGCACTGTAACAAAAAGTAAAACTCTAAACCAAGTAGGACCCCATAAAGATGAAGTAATTCCAGCATATAAAACAGCTAAGAGAATTCCATTTGAGAAATGTCCTCCAAGACCATAAACAAAACCAAGTTCTGTTTTAGCACCTAATAAAGCAGGAATATCCCACCAGTTACCTGTCAATATAAAACCTACAATGTCAAACATCACCGTTCCTAAAAAGCCTGCAAGAATTGCAAGTTTCCAATTTATTTTATTTGTCATATTTTTCCTTTTATTTGTATATCTAACGTTAGTTAGATAAAAGAAGCAAAAAAAATTGCTCTTTTTTATAGCTGCAAATTTTTAATCCAAATTTTAACTGCAGCCAAACATTCTTTGTTTTTATTAAGCTTATCAAGCATCAACGCACCTTCAAGGCTCGACACAATAACTTTTGCAGTTTGCATTGAATCTTTTACATCCAAATTTGAAGCAATCCATGTTTGTGCAAAAGTAAAAAAATCCGATGTTTTATCAACAGTATCCTTGTCCAAATTTTTATTTTGCACCGCAAACATTCCTGCTAGACAAATTTTATCTTCTTGGAATAAGAGCTCAAAAATATTTATAAACTTATCTAATCTAACTTTTTTATCAAGATTTTCTTCATTTATTTTATTTAAATAAACAACAAAACCTTCACTGTAAGTTTTAATTAACTCATGAAGTAATTCATCTTTAGAATTAAAATGGTACATTACAGATGAAGCTTTTATTCCAACAGTTTTTCCTAAATCTCTCATTGTTAGGGAATTTATTCCAGATTCTTGGATCTTTTTTGTTGCTATTTGAATTAAATCTTCTCTCATTGTGTTCATTTTAAACCTTTTATTTTTACCTAACACTTGTTAGATAAAGAATTATGTCATAGTAAAACTTAAAAAAAACTTATGTACAAGCTTTTGAATACTAATCTTTAGTCTTATTTTATACTTCTATATAAGTTATTGCTAATAAAAAATCAACTAATATACGAGTAGTATTTTAATAATTAATATCAATTTTTAGAAGGAACGTTTTGTTAAAAGAATTTTTCATATTTTTTCTAGCAGCATTTTTTGAGATTCTAGGATGTTACAGTTTTTGGATGGTTTTTAAAGAACAAAAACCAAGCTTGTATTTAGGTATAGGTCTTCTTTCTCTTATTACATTTGCTTACATATTAACAAAAGTAAATTTAGAGTTTGCTGGACGTGCTTATGTTATTTATGGAGGAGTTTATATTGCTTCATCCCTTGCATGGTTGTATTTTGTAGAAAAACAATCTTTTAATAAATGGGACATTATTGGAAGCCTCATAATATTTATTGGTATTAGTATTATACTATTGGGCAATCAAAAAAATTTATTTTAATTTATACACTTATTTGCTGTATTGTTTTTTTATTTCTAGTATTTCATCTATGTTTTTTAGAAATACATCCACAAGTTTAGGTTCAAAAGCTTTGTTTCTTTCTCTTTTTATTAATTCTAAGCTTTCTTCAACACTCCATGCTTTTTTATACACTCGGTTGTTAGTTAAAGCATCAAAAATATCTGCAATTGCTGTAATACGGGCAAAAACATGCGTTTCTTTACCTTTTAAACCTCTTGGATATCCCGTGCCATCCCATTTTTCATGATGCTCATGAGCAACAAGTGCAGCAGTTTTAAGAAGTTCATGTTTTGATTTAGCAAAAATCTCATAACCATACGTTGTGTGATTTTTCATACATTCAAATTCTTCTTCTGTTAATTTCCCTGGTTTTAAAAGAATAGAATCAGGAATAATTACTTTTCCAATATCATGCATAGGCGATGCCATTTTTAATAACTGAGCCTCACTGTCAGAACAACCATACTCTTTTGCAATAAGTTCAGAAAATAATGATACTCTGTTGACATGATCCCCTGTTTCTTTTGATCTTCCCTCCCCTAATTCCCCAAGTGTATGAAGAATCTCCATTTGAGTTGCTAAAATATCTTCTTTTAGTTTTATCTCTTTTGTAATATCTTTTTTTACACTAATATATTCTACAATATCATTATGGGAGTTTAAAATAGGAATAATATTCGTTTCAACATAATAAATACTTCCATCTTTGGCTTTGTTTTTTAAAACCCCATTCCATATCTTTTTAGACTCAATGGTATTCCATAAGCCTGTATATACCTCTTCACTTATATCATCACTTCTTGTTATATTAAGATTTTCTCCTATTAATTCATATCGATTATATTGTGATATTTCACAGAATTTGTCATTAACGTAGGTGATATTTCCCTCTAAATCAGTTTTAACAACTAAAGAACTAACATCTGTAGCAAATTTATATTGTTCTAGTAAATTTTTTGTATCATTTATTTCGTTTTGTAATTCTTTTGCAGTTAAATAAATTTCTATATGTATGCTCACCCGATAAAGAAGTTCTTCGCAATCAAAGCGTTTTTTTAGAAAATCCATTCCACCATAAGAATAACCTTTTTTTATATTTTCTTTGCATGCATTCTCAGATAAAAATATAATAGGTATATTTTTATACTTTGCATCTTTTTTTATAAGCTGTGAAGTCTCATACCAACCAGCACCTGCTCTGTTAACATCAAGTAAGATAAGAGAATGTTCTCTAATTGAAAGCTCTTCTAGTCCTTTTTTGCCGCTACTTGCAAAGAATATATTGTATAAGTTTGTAGATTTTAATGCATTTTTAGTTACATCAATCGTGTTTATATTGTCATCTATGATGAGAATATTTGCTATTTTTGCATTTTTCATTATGACCTCCTAAAAGAAAGTACTGCTTGATATTTATTTTCTTATTTGATAATCCAGTTAAATAGTTATGTATTAATAATACTTTAATAATATATAAACATTATTAAAATAATTTTTTAGTTCTAAATACATATTTTGAGAACTATTATTATAATTAAATAACTATTAATATATTTATTTTTACTCATATACGTTCATTTATACTAATATTTTGGGAAGAAAAACAGGCTATTAAAATCGAAGAATTAAGAATTAATAGCTATAGAAAAGAGGTTTTAATCATTCGTGGAGGAAGGTATAACTTAGTACATTTCTTTAAATTAAATTACCTAATAAAATAATATAAGAATTTAATTTAAATGCTTTATATATGAGAATAATTTTATTTTTTAATCTTGATAATTTAATTAATCTTTAAAAGTATCTCTAATCTTGAAAAATTCTGGTAATTTTTCAAAAAATATATCCACTAATTTTGGATCAAAATGTTTACCTCTTTGTTCTTTAAAAAGACTAAATATTCTTTCATCATCCCAAGCTTCTTTATAACAGCGAGAGCTTCCTAAAGCATCAAATACATCTGCAATTGCTGTTATTCTTCCGTAAATATGGATATCTTCTCCTGTTAAGGCCTTTGGATATCCTGAACCATCGTATTTCTCATGATGTTCATGGGCAACAATTGCAGCAACTTTTAATATTGACTTATCAGAGCCTTTTAACATGTCATATCCTATAGCTGCATGCGTTTTCATAATTTTAAATTCTTCAGTATTTAGTTTTCCTGGCTTATTTAAAATATTATCAGGAATTCCAATTTTTCCTATATCGTGCATGGGACTTGCTTGTTTTAGTATTTCTGCTTCTTCTATCTTTAAACCAGAATATAATGCAAAAAGCTTTGAATACTCCGCAACTCTTTTTACATGCATTCCTGTTTCTTGACTACGTGTTTCAGCAACAGACCCCAATCTAAATACAACTTCTTTTTGAGTATCTTCAATTTCATCTATTAGAAACTCAATTTTTTCATTGGCTTCTTTTAGCTCTTTTAGATTTTCATAGGCACGAATAGCTGTAATTAAAGAGATTTTTAATTTCTCTGAGCTTAGTTCTGTTTTTTCTTTATAATCATTAATTTCGTACTCTTTTACTACTTTATAAGGTGGAATATCAGAAGCCTGCCCTGTTCGCAAGATTATTTGTATCAAATGATTATTAAGCTCATTTCGAATCTTTTTACATACCTCTAATCCTGCGTCATCTGTTTCCATAATAACATCTAATAAAACCAAAACAATATCAGGATTTTCTTTAAGAACATCTATTGTTTCTTTCCCCGTATAAGTACTTATAATTTCTAATTCTTTATTTTCATATTCAAATTTTCTTAATACATTTTTTGTTAAAACATGAATATCTTTTTCATCATCAGCAACTAAAATTTTTAATCTTTGTTTGTTTTGTGTTTTTATAACTAAAGGTTCGTCTTTAAAAAAATCCATATACTACTCCTTACTTTAAATCTTTATAGTAAATTTTACACCCGTATTAATAATGCTTTCGCATGAAATACTTCCTTGTAATTGACTTGTTACAATATTATAAATTATATTTAGTCCCAAACCACTTCCGCCATCATTTCTATTTGTAGTAAAAAAAGGATTAAATACTTTGCTTAAATTCTCTTTTTCTATTCCTTTGCCATCATCTGTATAGATAATAAGCGTTTTATTTTTTTCTTTTTTTAATTGAATCATAATCGTACCAACATCGTCTTTTTGATATCCATGCTTTAAAGAATTAAATATAAGATTGGTGAATACTTGAGAAAAAGCCCCAGGATATGAGTTTAAAAATATTTCTTCATCCTCTTTTACAATAACAGTAATATTTGTTTGTTTAAGTACATTATTTATACTAATTAGAATTTCATTTATATAATTATTTAGTTTAAATTCTCGTTTTTCTTCACTCGTTTGATCTACTGATATTTGTTTAAAACTTTTTATTAAATAATTTGTCTTTTTTAAATTAGAATATATTAAATTTGCAAGTTCCATGGCATCTTTTGAATATTCTTTAAAATCATTTTTACTCATTTCTTTTTTTTCAAATTTTGCTGTGATGTTTTTTGTAAGCTCTAAAAAATGTGTTGATCCAGTAAGCCCTATTCCAATAGGAGTATTAATTTCATGAGCAACTCCTGCCACTAAACCACCTAAACTGGCCATTTTTAAAGATTCTACAAGTTTATTTTGTGTTGATTCAAGATTATAAATAGTATCTTCTAATTTATTATTCAAATTTTCAAGTTCGGATGTTCGTTCTAGTACTTTTTCTTCAAGCGAATGATTTATTTGATGTAATTCTTCTTTATACTCTTTTTCTTTAAGACCGTGCTTGTATTTTTCAATAGCAA
>Ga0209395_1004125_pt1 | contig 17348 bp, 15 predicted proteins | sample GOMGulsemesocosm_3_FD_184635 | JGI IMG/M metagenome (GOLD analysis project Ga0209395, IMG submission 184635) | Methane-oxidizing microbial communities from mesocosms in the Gulf of Mexico - GOM9D Gulf of Mexico (SPAdes) (version 2) | ecosystem: Environmental > Aquatic > Marine > Cold seeps... | reverse complement strand
CCGTGCAAGTTGATAAAAAATCATCGTGTCAGGAAGTTGATGACTTGATTGAACAGCAGCTTGAAAAGGTGCGAACGACCATTGCGGAACTAACGCTTTTAGAGAAAACCCTGCATACCTTAGCGACTTCTTGCTCTAATGATAAGGTGGGTGATTGCCAGATTTTAAAAAACTTACAGCAGCAGGGCAGTTAGCTATCACCGTCTGTGTTAATGCTTAGTTTAGGCCATAGCTCCAGCCAATTTTTACTGGTAACTCTTTTGGTAAAAATCGATTTATCTCGTTTGGAATTATGAGTTATTTGTAGATTGAATAGTGAATCAAAGCCAAAAGCAGCAATAGCCTCAAACTCACCTGTAGCTAACTTTCTGATTGCTACAGCGGTCTCTTTTTCTGGCCAATAGCTCATGGCATCTAAAATATTTTTATAAGGCTGATCGCCATTTCGGCTATGCATCAATGCTTGATTTCTTACCTGCCAATTCACTTGCGGCATCATAGTATGCAATGTGTGCTGGTAATCTTTACATTTATCAGCACTTGACTCATCTAGGTCGAAATAAATGACATCAATATCATTCAAATGAGTTGCAACAGTCTTCTTATGTAGATAATCCCATACCAAATTACGAACAAAACCTGCGGCAATATAACTTTGGGGTATATTAAGCAGGCGTAAACACTCTAAGGCCTCTAATCTTAATGGATCTTGCTTCATTAGGTTTGACAGTAATTGAATCTCTTTATTCATTGTCGGTTAGCTATTATCACCAAGTTGAAGGCATATTTTTTCGGCAACAGTAAATAAACAAGAATAATGAGATGCTCCTTCTACAATGTTTACTTTTTTACTGCAGCTAAGAGTATTCGCTAGGTATTCAGCCATAGCAATTGGAGACCAATTATCTTCAGAGCCATGCCACAAGTTGGTTTTAGTAGAGCATATCGAAAGTGACTTTTTCCAAGGGGTAACATAGTGATTAACATCTCTAAGATAACCTTTAAGCTTTGAAGAGTAGGTACTCGTTAAAACAGGCATTAGATAGTCTTTGAAACCTTGGCGTTGTGACAGTAGTTTATCTTCAGCTTGGGCACTTGAAAAAAGCAGTGTAAACAGTAATTTTGGCGAGATCTTAGCGAGTAATAACTGCCAATAAGATAACGCACTAAATAGGTGGGGGTAATGCATCGCAAGTTTAAAAACAGCACCACCAGCCATATCTTGTAGGTAGTCCCCCGACTCCAGTGGTGCTGCAGCTGAAACAAGATGTAAATTTTGAACCTGTTCCCCTAATAAGTTACATATTTCGATGGCAACATGGCAACCGATTGAAAACCCGATGATATCGAGCTTTTTACCCTTAGCTGTATCTTTGATTATTGTGGCAATCAATTGATAGTAGTCTCGACCATGTATCTCGGGAGCAATGGAAAAGCGATCAAAACATATTATGTTGAGGTTATGTTTTTTGGCATGTTCATCAAACAAAGCGCATTCGGTTATTGCTCCTGGTGTGCCATGAAAATACACTACCAAGCTACCTTGCTTATTGCCGTACTGTTTAAATTTCATTACTGTTTTTTCTTTTTAAATAGGCAAGAGTTAAGTTGTTCTTATATAGAAGGGCGATGTAAAGTATTTATTCACCGCCGCACCCGCCACCATCTCCACACCCCTCCCCTGAGCCGAAGCCTCCACCAGCATCACCCTGAAAGGAACGTTGTGAGTATTCCAATAATGAATCAAAGTTAAAACGTGGCCAATTACCAAAACATTCTTTAGAAACGGCTAACCGTAAATTACTATAACTAGTATCAATACTTAGTTTGGGGCTTTGTTCGACAAAATGAGGTAGCGAACAAAACATGGCATAAGCGTATTTAATATTATCCTGAGTTTCTAATGTGCTGACAAAGGTCGTAGCTACTTCATCAGCGGTATAGAATGGCTTTTTATCATAAGCTGCAACTAAGGCTTCAGGCATAGCGGCTACAATTTTTGCAATTGAATTTTCTTGGGTGTTAAGTGCTAACATTTTGCGAACTCCGTTTTGCATAGGTTAGTTTTAGGGGGTATTATCAATTGATATCAGGGAGGAGGAACTGCTAAAAATAGAAAATTACCTCACTCGCATGAAATTAGGTGATAAAAAAGCAGATGCTATTTTTTATATCCTTTAAACTCTTCTCCAGGTTTAATATTTCGATATTTGCCCATACTCTGCTTTAACGTGACAATGTGCTTCATAATTGGCTCCATTACCCAACCATGAACATAACCTTGATTCCCCCATAATTCATAGGCTTCTTTAGGGTCATTTTTAATATCAAATAACTGTGGGAAGGTAAACTTCTTAACAACTGAATGGGTGGATTCAGTAGCCATAAAGTGCATTTTCATATTACGCCATTTAATGGCAAATAAGTCATCACCAACAAAGACAATAAAATGCTCACGATTAGATTTTTCTTGTTTACCTAAGATGAAGTCTTTTTGGTTAACACCATCAATAGGGCGATCAGTGGGAACTAATTTATCAGCACCAGCAAAACTAGCAATGGTGGTATACATATCAATATCACCAACTATTTCGTCAGAGACACGACCAGCTTTGATTTTATTTGGATAGCGGATCATGGCAGGAGTGCGTAAGCCACCTTCATAAGCTGTACTTAAACCACCGCGCCATGGACCATTTGAGCCACCACCGCCGTCTTCACCTGCAGCAAGAGCAGAGCCCTGAGGAAAGTTACCTGCACCATTATCACCGGTTAAAATAACGACTGTGTTTTTTTCAATGCCTGCGTCTTTAATGGCTTTTATTACTAAGCCAATATTGTAATCAACTTCCATTTGCGTATCCGCATAAATACCTGCTTTAGAGGCATTCTTAAAGTCGTCATGTACCGTGAAAGGCGGATGGAAGTGAGTAAAGGCTACAAAGCTGTAAAAAGGTTTTCCTGTTTTAGCCTGCTTTTTAATATTGGCTATCGCTCGATTGGTAATTTCACGGTCTAAAGTTACTTTTGCAGGTATATCAAATACTTTTACCTTTTTAGCATCTCTACCCTTTACGCCTTCATAAATATAAGGGGTAGTTGCTACTGTAGCGTCCCATTGTGGCGTTGCAGTGTATCCCGCTGCGTTAGTGCCTTCTTGAGTGCCCCAAAAATAATCATACCCTTGGTAGTTAGGTAATTTTTTTATATTCGCGCCGACATGCCACTTACCAAAAAGTGAGGTGTGGTAACCAGCATCAGAAAGCAGTTCAGGTAGCGTGTACTCCCAATAGGCTAGTCCGTCGGGTTCGCCAGGAGCAGGTACTTTTTGATTACCTGTTCTAATAGGTAGTCGACCAGTATGAAGTGCTGAACGAGTTGGTGTACATTGGTTTTGTACATTAAAATTGGTTAAGCGTAATCCTTGATTGGCAAAATCATCAATATTGGGAGTTTGAATGGTGCTGCCCTGAATGCTTAAGTCACCCCAGCCCCAGTTATCAACTAACAAATAGATAATATTGGGTTTGTCTTTGGCTATCGCTGTGCTGCTGATACATAAACAAAGCACTGCAATTAAGCTTTTCAGTGAGTGGGCCATAAAATTCCTAACGTGGTAAAGTAATAGATTTATTGTTAACTATTTAGTTAAATAATGACAGTTAATCAAAGACTAAGTTGTTTTATTTGCTGATTAATTCCTCTCTTAGGATTAGGCACTCATAGACGCAAGTTGTAGCTTTCTATCCATGGCAGCTTCAAGTTCGCCCTTTTTCATAGCCAAATCAACCTCAAGTTTTTGTCGCTCTTTTACCGACTCTTTATCTTCTTTATCTTGTAGCATTTGAATTTGTACACTGAGATCTAGAATCTCCATAGATAATTCACGGATTCGTTTATCTAAGTCACTTTCATTGGCTTTGTCTGCTTCGGCCGCTTCTTCAGCTGTCATTACATTATTTAAGCCGCTAGCATCGAAACTTTTTTTATCTTCAGCAGTTGCTTTGGTGTTGTTTTCTTCAGAATTTACTTCGGCTGATTTAGCCTTAGCTTCATCCGATAGTGCTAATTTATCAGGTTGTAGTTGCTTGTTGGTTGAGCTACTTGTAGCCGATTCTTGTGAGGGGATTTGGGCGACTCCTGATGTATCAGGTACAGCCTTAGATGTTACTTGTGAACTAGGCTGAGTACCAGTTGTACTAAAAGGCGGTATGTTTGTTATGTCTTGCATGGTGACTTCCTTTGTTACCTAGTGTTAAATAGAGAGCTTGCTCTGGCTAGCTAGCTGTTATCTTTTCTGCTCAAGCAGTAATCGACGATAGTCATTCTTATTACCAGTATTATACAGAATCTATTTGGAAACAATTAACTATGATAAAAGTTATCACCCTAATCAGCGCAATAAGTGCTTTAAGTCTTTTGGGCTGTAGCCAACAAGAGGTACATACAGGTAAGTCATTATCTGCCTTAAGCCATAGTGATAACATCATCACTGCATCAGCATTATCACAAGATGGCCAGTTTAACCTTGTGGCGGATGGTAAAACAGTTTGTTTATGGGGAAATCAGCAGGCGAAATCAGCATTGCATTGCTTAAAAGGTGATTCAGCTCAATTTATTGAATTACTTGATATTAGTGAAAATAATCAATTTTATCTGACTTCTAATCAAATGACTGTGCGTTTATATTCAATACAAAGCAGCCAACAACTTGGTGAGTGGGGTGTTGAAGGGCATATCATTAATGAGATGGATATATCTGCAAACGGGGATAAAATATTATTAGGTTTTAGAAGTGGTGAAGCTAGCGTTATTGATGTTAAACGCAATAAGGTAACGACCTTTGAAAAACATCGTTTAGATATTAACTCAGTCAGTTTATCCGACGATGGCGCGTTAGCTTTTACTGGCTCAAGTGATAAAAAAGCCATGTTATGGCAAACAGGTTCAGGAAAAAACATTCATGAGTTTAAACATGCCTCACGAGTGAATCATGTCAGCATTAGCGCTGATGGTAAAATTGGCTTTACCCTAGATGCGATAAAAGATCGTACCTTTTGGGATTTTTCTACGGGGAAATCAATAGCTGAGCTTGATACTAACTTACGTTTTTTTGAATTTAATCATTCACGCTTTTCAGCAGATAATTCACTATTATTAACGGGATCTCCTAAGCAGGTGATTAAACTGTGGCGAGTAGCTGATGGCGCATTAGTTGCTGAATGGCAATCAGAAATGACTAAAGGTCGCTCTTCAGTGTTGAGTGTTGCTTATGACGGCAAGGATAAAGTTGTTACCAGTAATAGTGATGGCTTATTTGAGCAATGGCAGTTACCTAATACCCAAGTAAAAAATTAATTCAATCCGTATCACTATACAGCCACTTATTCATTTATATACCGTAGTATTGTCTGGCAAGGGCGAACTGCGGAAATGAACAGGACCAGGCTTAGTTAAAAACTCATATTAAACAGTGCAACTCCGTTAATAGTCATCGTTGGTGATGTCTTTTGATGTATTGATGAGTCAACCTATAGAAATGCATAAATTCTTGGCACTAAAGTACCATGTTGCATACTAAAGCTATACGCCATGATGAGGACATCACACCGCAAAATAGCCAACAAAAACTATGTTCACCCTCTTTAAATACCTTACATGGATTTCCTTACTTTTTATCAGTATTAGTGTAAAAGCTAATTTCCAGCCGCTTGCTCATTTTGGAGGCAATCCTGGAGAGTTATCCGCGAGTTATATGACCCCCTCAAAGTCAGTAAAATCACTCGTGGTGCTATTACATGGCTGCGTGCAAAAGGGGGAAACATTAGCTCGCCAAAGTGGCTTCGTGACGCTGGCTCAGCAGCATAATTTTACCTTGCTGATACCACAGCAAAGTAACAAAAATAATGTCAAATCCTGTTTTAACTGGTTTTCAGAACAAGATATTAGTAAGGATCAAGGTGAAGTGTTGTCGATCAAAAACATGATCGTCACCTTACAGAATCAACTTAATGCTGAACGGGTTTACATTGCCGGTCTTTCTGCTGGAGGCGCGATGACAAGTGCTCTGTTGACTCACTACCCTAAGATTTTTTCTGCAGGTGCTGTTATTGCAGGTTTACCTTATCCGTGTGCTAATGATCTTGCTAAAGCTATTTCTTGTATGAGAAATGGTCCATCGCAATCTATTGCGGAATTAGTAACTTTGGCCAAGCGTGAAAATGAAAAGGTGATGCAATGGCCAAGGTTGATCGTTATTACGGGCACTAATGACAAGGTGGTTAATCCTAAAAACTCCCATCAACTTGCTTGGCAATGGTCATCACTGTCGGATAAATCCCTACAAGCACACAAAACTTCACATGAAAATTATCAACGGACTCTTTGGCAAAATACTAATAAAGAGTCCCAAGTCGAGCTACTTGAAATAAATGAAATAAGCCATGGCCTTACAGTCAATTCATCTTTAAAAAATCGAGAGGCTAGTGCCAGTTTTATCTATGAATCTCCACTTGATAGTGCAACTAATATTGTTGAGTTTTGGGGCGTTAAGTAATAAAAGCACCAATTTTCAATGGTTAACCTCTATGGTACTATAGTACAAATTAAAATTGTCTCATTTTGTTATAGAGTTTCAACATCAGTAAAAACATCACAATAACTTTAAATAACTGATTTAATATAATTACAATAAGGCACTAATATGAAACGCTATAACAAAAAATTAAGTTACCTCGCATTAGCCATTGCCAGCGCGCTAACATCGAACACTGCACTTGCTGCAGAAGAAAATGATGCTGAGAAAGCGAAAGACCATTCAGGCTTAGAACGTATTGAAGTTACTGCACGTCGTACGACAGAGAACTTACAACAAGTCCCTGTTTCTGTAACGTCAATTGGTGCGGAAGATATTGCTCAAAATGGTATTACCGATGTTACCGATGTTCAGCAATATGCTACCAATACTACTTTGCAAGTTAGCCGTGGTACAGGCTCCACACTAACTGCCTATATTCGAGGTATTGGTCAAGCTGATCCTCTTTGGGGCTTTGAGCCAGGCGTTGGCATTTATGTCGATGATGTTTATATCGCTCGCCCACAGGGTGGCGTAATGGAAATTTTAGATGTAGAGCGTATTGAAATATTGCGAGGTCCACAAGGCACACTTTATGGTAAAAATACCATAGGTGGTGCAATGAAATACATCACTAAAAAAATGACGGGTGATGATACCTTTGATTTATCAGCAACAGTTGGTAGTTACGGTGAAAACACTTATAAAGCCGCAGGTCAATTAACGTTATTAGATGAAAAATTATTTATTGGTGGCGCTATCGCCGATATCAATCGCGATGGCTTTGGTAACTATGTCAATGAAGGGGCAGAAGCCGGCTCAGTTGCTGCAGCACAAGCTGGAGCAGACAATTACAATAAAGACATTTTTTCAGGTCGTTTGTCAGTAGAGTACCATGCAAGTGATGACTTGTTTTTTCGCTTAGCTTACGATCAAACGGTTGACGACTCTAATGCTAAAGGTGGACACCGCTTAACAACGAGTACCTTAACAGGACAAGAGCCTAAGGATGATGTTTATGATTCAGATATCAGTTTACCTGTTTATAACAAGGTAGAAACCTCTGGCTTATCATTGACTGTTGATTGGAATCTTTCAGATTCATTAAGTTTTAAATCAGTTACGGCTAGCCGTGAAGGCGATACATATACCAATATTGATTTCGATAATACAATACTTAAATCTGCTGACGTGCCCGCTGCGTATGATGATGAGCAATTTACTCAAGAATTCCAATTAAGTTATATTACCGAAGGCTTAAATGTAGTTGGTGGTCTTTATTACTATTCGGGTGATGCTTGTGGTGTATTTGATGTGCAATTGGAAGAATTGGGCAAAGTACTTGCTCTGCCTAGTTTTACTTTAGAAAATGGTGGTTGTACTAATACCGAGAGTTACTCTGCTTATGGTCAGGCTAGCTTTGATTTATCTGACCAGTGGTCAATGACCTTAGGTGGTCGTTACACTCAAGATACCAAAAAAGCGGATGTATATAGATACCGCTTTTTTGAAAATGTTTATCCTGGCGACACAGCAGACGGTACAATTGAAATTGGTGATGGTAACTTAGCTAACTCTTTTGAAGGCGAAGAAACATGGTCACATTTCTCACCTCGTGTAGGTATTGAATATCAAGCTAACGATGATTTGATGTTGTATGTTTCTTACGCCAATGGTTTTAAGTCAGGTGGTTATAACATGCGTGGTGACATTGGTACTGATCCAACGGCATCTACACCATTTGAACCTGAAACGGTTGATACTTTTGAACTAGGCTTTAAATCTGAGCCAACAGATTACTTACGTGTGAATGCTACCTTTTTCTACTCTGATTATACTGATATGCAAATTACAGTTCAGGGTGCCGCTCCAAATGGTACTTTTGTAGCCCAAGTACAAAATGCAGGACAAGCAGAAATTTCAGGTGTTGAATTAGAGACAATTTTAGCCGCGACTGACAATTTAACCGTCAATTTAGGTATAGGTTATATGGACACCAAGTTTGTTGAATGGATGACGATAGACCCTGTTACGGGTGAACTAGTAAACCAAGCCGATCAGAGAGACATTGCCAATACACCTGAGTTGACAGCCAACTTAGGTGCAAACTATACCATAGTTGCTGATATAGGAGATTTTGTCTTTGCGGCCAATGCATCATACCGAGGAGATACACAAATATTTGAAATTGCGACACCGGAGCTTGATCAAGATGCTTATACCATAGTGAATGTTGGTGTTAGTTATTATCACAGCGACGGTAACTGGTCAGCGTCATTGCAAGGAAAAAACATTTTCAATGAGCAAGCACGTATTGCGGGTTATAACTTTGCAAGTTTAGGTTTAGAGGAAGTTATCGTGGGCTACTATAACGATCCTGCGACTGTTTCATTGACAGTGAAATATGAATTTTAGTTAACCTATTGGAATAACTAGGAAATATAAAGGAGTTGATTTTGACCAACTCCTTTTATTTAAAATCGGCAAGTGAACATTCTCACAGTTAAGCCAATATGTAAAAATGAGGTATTTATGATTAAACAATTAACTTATTGCTTAATTACTTCTCTAGCCTATTTCTTTAGCTGTTTCATTTATGCGGAGGCTAAGTTATCTGTCTCGTATGTTGAACATCCTGCCGTTCGAAAGATTTATCTACCCATTGTTGAAGCTATGTATAAAGAAGCTAAACTGCCTATTCGACTTTTTAAAGTAAGCAATAGTCCACGTTCAGTCGAGGCATTAAATGATGGCCTTTTTGATGCAGACACAGGTAAAATTTTATCTTCGATTAAACACCATGAAAATATTGTTTATGTACCTACACCCATTTCAACGGTAGGCCTTTACCTTATCTGTCTAAAGAGTATTGTGTGTGATGAAACAGTACTTAATGATGAAAGTCATATGATTATCTCTCGATTTAGCAAAAAAATGTTAACCAATATCCTGCCTATTAAAGCAGGTATGGCGCAAATATTATCACAGCAAAAAATCAACAAGATGTTAAATATAGGCAGAGTAAACTATAGCCTTATTGCTGATGATATCAGTTCAGCTGCACGACACTTTCAGCATAAATATAGTGTGGTATTGGTATCAAAAGAATCTTATTTCCATATTTTACATAAAAAAAACCAAGGCATAATTCCCCAATTAGATTTTGCTTTGAAAGAGGTATTGAAAAATAACCTTGCCAAGCAAAGTAAGCCAAATAAAAATAAAGAAATCCCGTAATGTAGCCTATTAGTATAGGAAAATGACACTAGGTATTATGTTATGATTTTACTTATATATTTTCTAAAAGTATTAAATTCCACCTGAGTAAAGGACATCGTATGAACCAAGCAAAAGTAATCATCGCCGATGATCATCCGTTATTTCGTACGGCATTAAAACACGCTATTGTTGAATGCATTGATGACGCAGGCACATTAGAGGCAGACAATTTTAGTGAGTTATTAGCGGCTATCGAATTAACACCAAGCTTAGAAATAGTCTTTTTGGATTTACATATGCCAGGCAATGATGGTTTTACTGGCTTAACGCAATTACAAAACCATTACCCTGATTTAGTGGTAATAATGGTTTCTTCAGATGATAATGATCAAACTATGCAAAAGGCTATTAACTTTGGCGCAGCAGCCTTTATCCCTAAATCTGCCGATTTAACCACCATCTCTACCGCGATTGATGCCGTGTTAGCGGGTGATATTTGGTTACCTGAGTTAATTGAAAAGAATGAAAATCAGCAAACTGCCATTGCGAACCAGCGTTTAGCTAAACAACTAGCGCAATTAACCCCTCAGCAGTATGTGGTACTTACCCAAGTTGCTGATGGGCAGCTTAATAAACAAATAGCTTACGATTTAAATATTAAAGAAACCACCGTTAAAAAACATGTTTCTGCGATTTTAGAGAAGCTCGAAGTTAATAACCGCACGTTAGCGGGTTTGGCTTATCAACAGCTAATGCTGGCTCCAACAGAAAACGTAAACAACAGTATATAAATGAGTTTTTATCGTTTCTTTTACTGCGTTTGTATTGATATTTTTGTTGATGTTTTGACCTGAATATTTTACGTTATCCAGCCTCTTAAAAGTAACTAAGTACTGTCAAGTTATAGCTAAGTTATCACTGGATAGATAAATCACATATGAATGGAATTGTTATACAAAAAAAGACGCCTCTACCTCTCATCTTAGTATTCATATTGATTTACTTACCCATATTAGAGACTTGGTTTATAAACACTTTATGGGGCTTACAGTGGCATAGCCCAAGTATGATGGATCTAGTCAGAAACTATTTAGTTTTTATAAAGTGTGCTGCAATTATTCTCGGGATTACTTTGTTATTAAACTACCAACAAAGTTTAAAAGGCTATTTTAGCTCCTCACTGTTCTTTAATTTTTTTATAGCTTGTAGTTACCTCTTAGCCTTCTTGCAACTCTTTTTTCTGTTAATTGGACTGTTATTTATTGCCAATGAAACAGATCGAGCTTATAAACATAGAGAGCAAAGTTATGATGATTTTGTTGTGCATGTTTATACCTATGATCCAGGTGCAATGGGAAAAGCTTATCATTACTTTAACCTGAAGTGTCCTCGTTCATTTGGTCGCTATCAATTAACATTGATTAAGAAGTTTAGCTGGCTTGGGGAGTTTACCTTCGATGTCAAAAATAACAGACTTATCATTAATTCGAAGAGTCATGATGGTGTGAAAACGCAAGAAATACCATTATCCCAAGGAGCTAAATGTGCTACTTAACGGCTAGTCATTTGCCGAATTAAACGTTTTAATGCTAACGATTTAACTGGTTTCCTTAAGAACATAAAGTTTGCATCACTGGTATGTTGCCTTACTTGCTCTGATGGGTCGGCAGAGCAAATTACACATGGGCTTTGCCAGCCTTGACTTGATAAAGTACTGGTTACCAGATCAACACCATTATCTTCATTATCTAAATGGTAATCACCGACAATAAAATGAGGCTGTTCGGTCATAGTTTTAATGGCAATATCAACAGTCTCACGATCTTTAGCGGTAAATACATGACAACCCCACTCCGTAAGCTGTGATGATATTGCGGTTAACATCAGTGCATCATTATCTATAACTAATACCGTCATATTGGCAAAAGTTTTGCTGACAGGGTTTTCGTTGGTCGCTTCGACGCGCTTACCATTTTGTGTTGATTTTTCATCAGGGAGATTAACACCACTCTGCTCAACTCTAGGTACTTCAATCATGAAACCCGTGCCTTTACCCAAGGTCGATTTTAAGGAAATTTTCAAATTGAGTAAGGAGGCCATACGATCTGCAATAGCTAAGCCTAAACCTAAACCAGGGATCTCACGGTTTTGCTCTAAGCGTTCGAACTCTTCAAAGATGGTTTGCTGCTTATCGGCGGCGATACCAGGACCATTATCCCAAACTTCAATGCGAATCGAATTTTTGATGTGGCGTACACCTAGTAATATTTTATTAGCAATATGAGCTTTATCACCTTCTTTGTCACGACAGTAATACACAGCATTAGATAAAAAATTTTGAATTATTCGTCGTAACATTCGTTTATCTGAATTGACCCAAACAGAGCTGGCTGAGTAGCAGAAGTTAATATCATCTTCCAGCGCGAGCACAGTAAATTCATTTTTCAGTGGTATCAACAATTCATCTAAAGCAAAGTGTTTTTGTTCGATATTTTCAGAGTTATTATCAAGGCGTGATATTTCCACTAGATCAGAGAGTAATGCCTCAACCACATTAAGAGAGTCATCAATATTACTTGCTAAGCTAACAAGTTCATCCGTGACAACTTTCTTTTTTAGCATGGAGGTAAATAGGGATAATGCATTGAAAGGTTGCATTAAATCATGACTGGCAGCAGCTAAGAATCGTGTTTTACTGCTGTTGGCTGCTTCTGCCTCAGCTTTAGCCAATCGAAGCTCTTGGGTTCTTTCTTCTACGCGTTTCTCCAAGCTTTCATTGGCTTTTTGTAATGCTTTTTCTGATTCAATATGCGCGGTTATATCTGAAAAGGTACTAACGAAACCACCGCCAGGCATCGACTGCCCTCTAATTTCTAATACTATGCCGTTGGGCATAGTGCGTTGAAAGTAGTGATTATGCCCCATGCGCATGTGTTCAATACGTCGAGCAATTAAATCTTCATTTTCTGCACTGGTATCAGTGCTAAAAATAATGCCTTTGGCGATGTTATAGCGCAGTAACTCTTTAACTGATTTGCCAGCAGTAACAAAACCTTCAGGATAATCGAGCAATTGAATATAGCGTTGATTCCAAGCAACTAAGCGCATATCAGCATCGATAACACTAATGCCTTGTTCAATGTTTTCTACTCCTGATTGCAGTAACTCACGGTTAAAGCGGAACATTTGATTTGCTTCATCAACAATACTGACCACATCTTCTAATGGCATTTCCTGTGAAGTTGAAGCTGCTTTCATCACCATACGAGTTGAGGCGGAGCCAAGTACACCGGAAAGTTGTAAGCGAGTATATTCAATAATCTGTTCATTTTTTGTGTTGTTATTATCTTCACTTTTAGCGAAGGTCAATAACTTGTCCGCGGCATTTTTATCAATAAATCGAACTAACAGGCTATAAAGATCATCGAGTGATAAATGACGTTCAAATTGATGTTGGCTTTTATTAACAAAATATTCTGCCTGTAGTTTTTCACCAACACTGCGTTGGCTGAATAACGACACGATAACGTAGCACAGTATATTAAATAGTAAGCTGTAAAATACGCCATGACTGGTTGCATCTAAAAAAGTGACACCAAAGAGAGCGGTTGGTTTTAGCCATGATATTTGCCATAAACCCGTTTCAAGCCATTGGTTATTTGACAATAACTCGGGTAATAATGCAGGCAATAAAAGTGTATATAGCCAAACTAAGCTACCCACAATAAGACCTGTTAAGGCGCCTTTACTGTTTGCCTTACGCCAATATAAAGCGCCGATAGTTGCAGGTGCAAATTGTGAAAGTAAAACAAAGGACAATAAACCAATAGTGGCAAGATGGTTTTGCTGATGGACAATGCGTTCAAAAACAAAAGCAAGTAGTAGAATAATCGCAATAGAGCCACGGCGTAAATTTAACAGTAAACCAGAAAGCTGAGTTGTTTTCTTGGCATTAAACAACCGAAACTTTAGTACTAAAGGGGTGAGTACTTCAGTTGATACCATAGTACTCAATACAATCGCGGCGACTATAACCATGCTAGTTGCAGCAGCTAAACCGCCAATATATACGGTAATACCAAGCCAAGCTTGCTGATAGAACAGTGGGATAGTTAATACATAGGTATCAGCATTAACACTCCCTCCGGGAAACGTTAGCTGTCCGGCAATGGCTATGGGTAAGATAAAAACATTGATTAATAATAGGTAAAGAGGGAATAACCATCGCGCCGTTTTTAATTCTTGCTCATGGTGGTTTTCAATCATCATCATATGAAACTGTTGTGGCAAAATAAAGATAGTGATTGCGCCTAAAATAGCCTGCGCCAAAGCAAGGTAAACAGAGTTATTACCCGTTATTGAGCCAATATTTTCACGCTGAGTAATTAAGTCGCTGAAGCCATCAAAAATAAAGAAGGTAGCAAAAATACCCACAGCGGTTAAAGCAAAAAGCTTGATGATAGAGCTAAATGCAATCGCTAGCACTAATCCTTGGTTTTGTTTATTCGCGGCGATTTGCCGAGTACCAAATAAAATACTAAATAAAATGAGTACGATAGTAACCACAAAAGCAGTGCTAATACCTGACTGATAGGTGCCGGTTAATAAGTCAAAACTGGTACTGATAGCACGCAGTTGCAAAGCAATATAGGGGATGGTTCCTATTAGAGCAACAATGGCGACCAAGGCGGCTACTTTGGGGGATCGGTCGTAACGAAAAGCAATAAAATCGGCGATAGAGGTTAAATTTTGCTGTTTTACAATGAGTAAAATCTTATGAAGCATTGGCCAAGCCAATACTAAGCAAAGAATAGAGCCTATATAAATAGGCGCAAGCCAAGCACCGGTAGTCGCTGCTTGTCCAACGGTGCCGTAAAACGCCCATGAGGTACAGCTAACACCAAGCGATAAACTATAAACCCAAGGTTTGCAGCTCCAGTTTTCCGGTGCTTGATTCTGCCCCCAATGAGCAATAACAAAAAGCAACGCTAAATAAGCAATAGAGAGTACGGTAATGAGCCAAGTATCAAGTGAGAGCCAAACTAACAAAAGTTGTCCTTTATATTTTTAGTCGTCTTAATAGTTACTGATAAATTTGTTATTTCTAAATAACGCCACAGCCAGCATATCATGCTCTATTGAGTGAGGTAGTGAACTAAGGTAGTAGTTATCTGCTGACAATCATACGTTAACCTAACACTATATATTCCCCTTGATTAGAAACCATCATATATGAAAATCACTAACAAATACGTAGTTGAAACCATTGTTTTTATTAGCTATGTACTCTTTGCAATGGCTTGGGTAGGTGGTACCGCAAGTATGGGGCAAATTATGTCTACCATGCACGTAGATAGTTTAGCCTCCGCAAGTTTTATCAGTGGTGCGGTAACCTTGGCTAAAATTGTTGGTACTTTCGGTGCTGCCTGGATAGCAATAAAGTTTGGCGTCAAGTACGCTTTTTTTATTGCTAGTTTATTTATCGCCATTGGTTTATTAACTCCGTTAGCGCCAAATTATGAATTATTGTTACTTAGCCGATTTTTGATGGGCTTAGGTGGCGCTTTTATGATTGTCTATTTTAATCCTATTGTTATGCATTGGTTTTCCCCTGAGGAGCGCCCAGTCATCAATGGTCTTAATGCGGTCGCCTTTAATATTGGTACTGGTGTTGTGTTATGGAAAATGACAGCGATTAACCAATTAACTGGTGATTGGAAGATTAGTTTAATTACCTTCTCTATTGCCAGCTTATTGTTCAGCTTTATTTGGTTATTAGTAAAGTTTGAACCTGAGGGGACTGAGAAAAAACAAGGAGATGAAGCCGTTGAACATTACAGTTATATGGATGGTCTTAAAGATAAATTCAATTGGGTTTACGGTTTAACATACTCAGGCTTATTAGCCTTTTATATTTGCCTATTTACCTTCTATCCCAAAGCAGGCATTAGTCAAAGTAAATGGGTGATAGGTTTTGGTATTGTTGGCACGCTCGCTGGTATTCTTTACAGTAAAAAAATGCCCCTGCGTTTGCCTGTGATGCGCTGGTCTGGTGCTGTGATGATTATTACTATTATTGGCGTGTCATTTAGTAGCAGTGAGTGGTTACAAACCTTGTCAGCTATTACGTTAGGTTTTTTCATTTTCTTCCCTGTTACAGCGTTAGTGTCTATTCCTCATGAGTTACCTAAAATGACAGGCCAACGTATTACTGTTGTCTTTAGTTTATTTTATTCTATCAGTTACTTGCTCTCTACCGTTGTTTTATGGCTATTTGGTAAGCTGGTTGATATAAACCAAGGTGATTACACTGCCTCATTTATCTTAATTTCCCTTGTTAGTTGTACCTTTTTTATAGGTAGTTTCTTTTTGCCTGAAACAGGGAGAAAGAAGACAGACATAGCTAACCATAATAGTGAAACGACAGCTGCTGTCACCCATGAACAAATGAAAGAAAATAAGGATAAATTATGCGCGGAATAATATCTCCTAAATTAGTGTCTTTTCTTGAACAAGCTAATAGTGCTATCGCTTTAGCTAAGGCAACAGGACAAGGCTTTAGTGCCGAGCTAGTGAGGCAAGGTCTAGATAACTTGGCCCCATTGATTGGCTCTGGGCCGAATATGGCTATAGTTAAAAACAGCTACTTAGCGACTCCTAGTCATAATATCCCTGTACGTATATATAACCCGGCTCCTAATGATGTTTTACCTGTATTACTACACTTTCATGGTGGCGGCCATATGTGTGGCAGCATTGAGTTATATGATGCTATTAGCCGAAAACTGGCGCTAGCAGCTCAAGCTATTGTTATCTGTATTGATTATCGCTTAGCACCTGAACATTCATATCCTGCAGGCTTAGATGATTGTCAGCAATTATTATTGGACTATAAAAGCTTACTTTTTGATATGAAACACAGTGATGAGCTGTTCATTGCGGGTGATAGTGCAGGTGGTGCACTGTGTACGAGTTTAGTGATGAATAATCAGCACAATCATTCGGTGAAAATAGATAAACAAATACTTATTTATCCTAGCGTAGATTACACTATGAGCAGTGCTTCTATTGAAGAAAATGGCCAAGGTTTTTTATTAGAAACAGATAAAATCTACTGGTACTTTGAGCAATACTTTCAACTAGGTGACTCAGTTGATGCTGAAACAGCAAAAGCCAAAATTGCCAGTGCATCTCCATTATTAGGTGAGTTCACTAATAAAATTCCGACAACTTTAGTGATCACCGCAGGTTGCGATCCACTAAGAGATGAAGGTATTGCATATACTAAGTTATTAACCGATGCCGACGTTGACGTTGAACATCATGTATTCGACGGTATGACTCACGCCTATATGTTACTAGATGAACTAGTTAGAGATGAATGTGTTGCCACTTATAAATTAATAAGTGATTTTATTAAGAAAAATACTGCTAATAGCTAGATGCTGTTGCCAGCTCCTTTAAGTTTAGTTCATTTTACCTGCCTCTGTTGAGTTTGGCATAAAGATTAATCCTCCTAACCTTAGTGTCTAATCATTTTACAATAATCGAATGT
>Ga0209395_1004124_pt1 | contig 17355 bp, 10 predicted proteins | sample GOMGulsemesocosm_3_FD_184635 | JGI IMG/M metagenome (GOLD analysis project Ga0209395, IMG submission 184635) | Methane-oxidizing microbial communities from mesocosms in the Gulf of Mexico - GOM9D Gulf of Mexico (SPAdes) (version 2) | ecosystem: Environmental > Aquatic > Marine > Cold seeps... | reverse complement strand
TGATCGCGTCAAATGCCAATAAAATTAAGGCTTCTAGCAAAGTAGATGAATTTGTGGGGTTTTGTGGATCTTGTCCCCAAATAAACTGATGAAATTTATATTTTAAGCTTTTTCAGTGTCATATTTGCTGGTTTTAGTGTCACAAGTGGATGCCCAGAACTGTGAAACTGCTACAGCCCGCAATTTTACTCTAAAGCAAAGAGCTAAACAGAAATTTTTTTGATGTATTAAAATAAATTAATTTACTGTCCATATATATAAGCTAAAAATAAACACTGGTAATTTTAAGATTCATAAGCTTCTTATGTGTATTTTTTGTTTTAATTAAATTATTTCTAGAATAGTGAGACTGATCATCTATGCGGCTGAAAACTGATTTGGTGAGTAAATTTGAGTAACTGACTGTTGAATACAACTAGTGTGTGGTAAATACCAATGAGAATTCTATTGTTTGATGTAATGCATGAGATCATTCACAACTTATTCAACGTTTATGGTATGTTATCAAGATAATATGATAATGGAGTTATCTAAGTGAACCTACCTGATACACACCGCCAACGCATTACAGATATTTTTTCAAGCGACGCCCTTCATCAGCATCAAATTGATGCTGCTCAAAAAACTTACTCTGCTTTTGATAAAGATGTCAGAGCCGTTGTTACAGCCGCAGAAATGCAAGCAGGTAAATCTGGTATTGCTCTAGCCTTATGTTGCTTTCAAAGACTTAATTTGTCAGATATTGATATCTGCGATCGTAAACAACTAAAAGATACTCTCTACCTGGTTACAATGCCTGACACTGCTTTGCGAGATCAGGCGGAAGATGACCTTAAACTTGCCAAGAATGTTGTTGTTAGTAACTTTGTAAACTTTGAAAAAGCGTTAGAGGCTGACTTCAAAGGAAATCCCCCTAAGCTAATTATCATTGATGAGTGTCACTATGGTTCAAATGTCACTGGTATTAGATATAGCAGTATTTTTGACTATTTAGAGCAAGAAAATGACACTTGCAAAGTTGTATTTATATCAGCTACTCCATTTGGTGCTTTGTATGGCGCAGAAACTGAATATGAAGAAGCATTAGAAATAAGCTCAGAAGCCGAAGAAGAACATAACGAACAATTGCTTCAAGAATCTAAGCAAGCAGCTAGTAATGCTTTAAAAGACTCCATTTTACGTCGAGACTTCAGTACTCGCTTAGTATTCCATAAAACCAGCAATGAATATTACGGTGTTAGGGAGATGCTTAACAATGGCCGTTTAATAAACTTAGATGATGATTGCCGTAACTTTCTAATTGATTCAGAGCAACGCTTAAACTTCATGAACCAATTTAAACAGCACGAAGGCATGGGGTGGTCATTAGTTAGAGTTCCTGCTGGTAATGCCATGGACGCCAAGCAGTTCTTCATATCACAAGGCATAGAAGAGCATAATATTTTTATATTAGGAAACTCTCTATCAGGAGTACCTGAAGATGAACTATCCACAATAGTTAGATTCAAAAAAGACTTTGAAGACGCTCAATTGTTTGGTGATAAGTTAGTAGCCATCACAGTTGCTGGTTGTCGAGCTGGTATCAACTTCGGCGCTATGATGAAGAACAACTTAATTTCAACTTGGGACAGTACAGTAGCGAGTGTCGCTGCGGTTGTGCAGGCTAATGTTGGTCGAGCTTGTGGCTATCACGGCAATAATACATCCATGCACTATACAAACGGTAATGCGGCTGAAGCATACGGTGCAATATTAGATTATCTAGAAAGAACATGCTCTGATCATGCAGCATCAGACTTTGACGGTTTAAAAGAGTTTTTTGAGGACATATGCCAGGAGTATCATGTAAATGGTTTAGACGTAGGTTTAACGATTAAATACAAAAGACGCCGACCAATAGGCGACGTTGAAACCTACTCAACAGATGGTTTTGTAGCCGTACCAGCAAAACTTTTAGAAGCTGATTTTAACTTCAATATATTTACCAAAGATAAGCATATGCTTTCTGCTATTAATATTTTAAGGGAAGAGTTCACCAAAAAAGGTGCGCCTTCTGTTAAAGGCAATCGAGCAATGCGCGGTAAAAAGAAAAATTGGATCAAAGCGCAATGGGTAAATGGCGATAGTTACGATAACCCTGAAAAAGCAGGTGTTGATGGCCCGCAAAAAGATAGAACAATTATGCTCACAGATATGTTGAATAACGATGAGTTTGTCGAGTTTAATCGAGTGGTAGCTCCCGGCTCAGGTGAGCTATCAGAAAATAAACTCATAACTGCGACGGTATTCAGTATTTATAATATTTCTCGCCGTAAAGTGATTAAAACGATTATGACACCTCATGATGTATGGGATATGTGTGATCACTTTAATATTCCTCACGACGATACAATGTTTGTACTTTATAAGCGTGGTGAATACGATATTGAAAGAAGTATTGCAAAGAAAGAACACAATAAGTTACCTGAAAAATCTGGCAGCTTAAGTGACGAATCACAATTTTCAGAGAAATAATTGTTATATGACTAATTCTGCAAGCTTGCACCGTAATGCCATTGAAAAGGTGTTATTAGAAAATACTTTTCAGCATCAACGTGATGCTGCACAAAAAGCTTTTAAAGGTTTTGATAATAATAGAGCTGTGGTCATTGCGGCTGAAATGCAATCAGGAAAATCAGGTATTGCTTTAGCTTTATCGGGCATGCAGAGGAGACAACTTAGTGATGCAGACATATGCGATCGTAAGCAGCTAAAAGATACATTGTACTTAGTTACAATGGCAGATCTATCGTTACTTGAACAAGCTAAACAGGATTTAGCCCCATGTAACAACGTAGTAGTAAGTAACTTTACTAACTATAAGTCAGCTCTAACTAGCCAATTTAAAAATCAACAACCTAAACTTATCATCATTGATGAATGTCATTATGGTGCTGGTTCTGAAGCTGTAAGGTATTCTAAAGTTTTTGAGTATTTAGAAAAAGAAAATACTCAATGTAAAGTGGCTTTCATCTCAGCAACACCTTTCAGTGCTTTGTACTCAGCAGGCTCTGATTCTATATTACGGCATAACTTTAAAACCAGCCTCGTTTTTCACAAAACCAGTGATGAATATCATGGTATTAGAGAAATGCACCGTAACAATCAATTAGTTAAGCTAGCAGAGGATCAACGAAATTTTTGTGACGACTCACTTTTGAGGAGACGTTTCATTCGTCAATTCAAAGAACATAACTCAGCAGGATGGTCATTAATAAGAGTGCCAAGTAGTCAAGCGCAAATTGCTAAAGAAATACTTTTAAGTAATGGCATTTCTGAAGATCAAATAATGATAATAGGTCAAAAGTTGGTAGGTGTTGACGATGCTGAACTAACAAGTATTGACGACTTCAAACGTGAATATCAAACCGCTGTGATGTTTGATGACAAATTAATTGCCATAACCGTTGCCGGATTTAGAGCTGGCATTAACTTTGGTCATGAAATGAAAAATACACTAATTAATACTTGGGACAGCACCATAGCCAACATTGCTGCAATAGTTCAAGCGAACATAGGTAGAGCGTGTGGTTATCATAGTAATATCACCGCTAAGCATTACACTAACCTTGACGCCATAAAGGCATATAATGACTTATTAAATCACCTAGAAGATAGTTCTGGTTCAAACGATTTTGATGGGCTGCATAAGTTATTTGAAGATATCTGTACAAAGTATGAGGTAAGAGGCTTTGACCGAGGAACCAACATAGCTCCTCAAGCTGAATATAATGTTTCAAGAAAAAAAGACGATAGCCAAACATACTACACAGATAGTTTTGTAGCAGTACCCGGAAAGTTAGCCCATCCTGAGTTTGATTACAGACAATATACGAATAATCCAACACTACTTGAAGCAATTAACCTAATTAGAACCGAACTACTTAAAGATGATGGACCGCACCGAAAACAAGGTAGAGCCTTAAAAGGAGAGCATCAAAATTGGATTAAGGCACAGTGGGTTAACGGTGTAACTTTTGATGACCATACCCCAAGTTGTGCAAAGAATAGAGCAATTGAATTCACTTCCTTGATAAAGCAAAAACAATCTGTTGAATTTAATAAAATTGTTAATCCAGGTGGTGGTGAATCAACTGAAGACAAGCGAGTTATGGCGAGTATATTCAGTGTTTATAATCTCTCACGCCAAACAGATGCGTTCAAACGCTCTATGGATGAAGATGACATGGATGAAGTTTGTCAGATGCTAAATATTGAGTCAGATAGCACGATAATATTGCTTTATTTACGTGGCGAATTCTCAAGCGAGTTAACCTCTGTTAAGCAAGATGATTTATCACAAATTTCCTCCACTAGAGTTAAGAGCAATTCTATCTTTTAAATAGGTTTACTTGCTATATTATTAATCAAATTCTATAGCAAGCTTTATATAAAAGAGAGAGTTTAAGGCACCTTATGCCATTTCCCAAAATTCTGATTTAATCTCATCAGCATTATTACTTTTATATATATTATCACCTATCAAATAAGCATGAGATTGGCTGTTATTAACCATAAAGTGCTTTTCATTTTTCTTGTACAGTTTAAATGTATAGTGGTATTGGCTTGAATATTGAGCAGTCGGTGAAAATACATTGGTAATATGATTTTGCCCCATAAATTGGAAAATAGCTTGAGCAACATAGTTTAATCTTTCATCTCGTCCCATATTCATTGTAAACATCGAATACGAATCTTGATCATCAAATGCCACAAATATTTCAACGACTTCATTTGAATCTTTAAATATAAAGTTAACAATTCTGCCATCCAGCTTCATATCTCCATCTTTATCTAATTCATAGAGTGAATCTGCATCATTATTGATATACATGACAGTACTATTTTTTACGATAAACATAATATCTACTTCAGCTTCAACAAGCCGCATTCTACCATCATAATCAACCTTCTGATTACCACTTCCAGCTTTATTACTGTTGCTTATCGATATCATTTTATTAAGTATGCCTGTTCTAATTTCAAACATCTCATGAGAATTCCTACTAAAACAACAAAGTACACTTTTCAACATCCTAAAAGCGTTATCTGTATCAAATTCATTTCCTATATTAGAAAAATCAGAATGGTTAACGCCACAGTTTAAAGCATATTCTTGGTGCTCTCCGCCCATTTCCTCAAGTTCTTTTATTTCTTCTAGTATAAATTGGTTCGCTGTATGAACATCGTTACCTAAAATTTGATCAAATAAAACTTCTGCCCAGCGTTTAGTAAATTGATCTATACCATCAATTAAAAGCTGGTTTTTAATAACATCTCCCTTTTCTTGGGCAAAATCGATGAAAGGTTTTAGTATTTGCAAATTCTGTAATGCCGCAGGTTTACTAGATTCAGCATCTATTGCGTATCCCCTATCTTCCATATCGATAGCATGCAAGTAGTCATCATAGGCCAGCAAGTATCGTTCTTGGATCATATAACAGCCTGCTCTATTAACGTAAGCCGCAGAATGATTTGGGCTAATTTCTAAGGATTTAGTAAAAAATTTAATAGCATCATCTTGATTTCCATACTGATAACACTGAAGAGCTTGACGAAAATATTTCTCTCCTTCTTTCTCATTACTTAATTCCGATGTTAGCTTCTTAGAAAACAGGTTGAAGATTGACATAAATAAATTCCTTTTAATAAAGTTTAAAGATCATGAAAAATAGTACTTTAACGCATATTCCCTGTTATGAAAGTAACCAGAATCAACGTTTATGTTAAAGCTTGTATCTAATATGGTTTCAGTTTCTTGCTCAAGGACAACTGACTCAATATACTTTGTAGGTATATGGCTGTTTACAAGGATCTCAGCTTGAGAATCTGTTGGATCACAAACCCTTAAATTTCCAGCTTGTTTATTGAACATTTTTTTTAATGCTCGGCTACCAGATAATGCATTATCATTTGCTGAGGAAATTGAGGAACTCGCTGCATTTGCTGGACAAAATAAACAATCAAGTTCCCAAAGTATGCTTGGTGATAGCCTTAATACTGCCCATTCCTGACTACGGTCATTGATACGATTTTTGTAAAACATTTTATCATTTGGATATGATATTGAGAGTGAAATCATATGAGTCCGATAGTCAAATCGTTCTCTGTCATTGATGTTATGTCTTTTAGCAATTTCACCATTGTAGTCTTTGCTATTTAACCCTATATCCAAAATACTTTTAACGTTTTCTATCTTGGTGAAATGTATCAATTCCTTTATTCCACGTTCCTTACAGATAGCTTTAATTATATCTCTGTCATCAATATTCGAATAATTTCCTATTTCATGACTTTTCATAATTTCATCAATAATTTTCAATCGTAATTCAATTGTGGATTGAAAGGAGCCTCTTGATGAAAGCAAAGTGGAAAATAAAATATTAGGGCTATCTAAGTCTAATATAGGCAAGTCTTCTTTAATGACAATTCCGCTCGATTTCGCAAAATTACGAACAACTAATGAGCTTTTATTGGCAAATGACAATTCATTACGAACAAACTCTAAAACAGTGTCTCTATCTATTAATACTGAGTTTAATATTCTTAAAATATCTTCTAGTTCATTTTGCATATTAACTAAACAAGTCCTTTTGTTCTGGTTTATCTGTGGTTGATTTAAGGCTGAATTGACGTATAAATTCATCTGAGCTAGATAAAAACTGCTTCAATAGTCCCTTTCGAGTTAAAGATACAAATAGAGCAGCCGATCTCGCTTGGCAATTAATACTTTTTTTAGGGTTAAACTCTATATCGGTAAATGCATTATAGTGTCTTACTTCAGCAATCAAGTCTTCTTGTAAAGATAAAGTATTAAGGTAAAGCCAGTCATAAAAAATGGTTTTAGGTGTCAAAGGCCAAACTTTTCCTTTGCTAGAAAAACCAATGAGATTACCACTTTCCAACAAGCGTTCATCCCTTTTCACCTCATGAGTAGGTATTGATAACAGTTCCTTATATGGACCACCGTTCTCAAATACTTTTGACGCATGAAAGATATTTTCTAAAGGAAGCTTTTGACCACTTTTCAATTCTACCCGCAAATTAAACGCACTTAATTGCACCCCTAATACCTGTTCACTTTTGGTTGATATTTCTAATATTTTCAAATGTGCAAATTGTTCCTTTGCTGCTTTATGCAAAGAACCAATTGATTTTTGTTTTTGCGAAGCAGCCATGCCCTTATGCCATTCAAAATCTATCATTTCTTCTTTTACATAAGGGTATTCATCAATAGCAATAAACACAGGTCTTAACGCCATATTGCTGACTCCATTTCATTTACAAGTAGCATTAAGTGCTTTTAATATTAATCACAGGCGTCAAACATTCCTGCAAGCTCAAGCCACCATGGTTGTAGTAATCACCAGCAACATAACCCGATATACCAGGAGCCATCGCTACAGATACATTTTCATTCCAATGCCACGGAACTTTTAACTCAGAAGTATCAACATTATCTTTTAATATTGCACAACGAGCTAAACGCTTTTTAACCATGTTTTTTGAAATACTAGCTTCAGTTAATTTATTTGGTACCCACAACCAGCCATGATCGGTGACGATACGGATATTCTTCCAGCCAGCTTTTAACAGCCCTTCCACTCGTGCAACAATATCTTCCAATATCGAATCAATATTAAGTGGCATCTTCATTTGTTGCTTATGCCCCATGTTATCTAAATCACCTGTTTGCACCCAAGCGTTTCCTTTAGCCTCACCCGTTTCTAAACCATCTAAATATTGCCAGCCTTTAGCATCTAATGACTTTTTCAAATGGTAAGAACTAAACTCTGAACCAGAGGCAGCAAGCATTGGTGTAAAGTTATCATTTTCTTGAGCGCCGATAAGTAAGTCTGCAACAGGGGTTACCGCAGCTTTTGCCGTAGCGGTTAATGAAGGTAATGCACACCAATTAGTTTTCAAAGTAGTGTTTACTATAAGTTTATCTAGCTTTTGTTGTAATGTTTTTGCGGTATCAAAACGTAAACCATCAACAAAGAAAACAACCTGACTGCCAGTATCATATTGCGCGGTTGACTCATTTACCTCATCAGATCTTCCAGGCTTACCAGGATAACCTTCTGCTCTAACCAAGTTTTGAAAGTTTAATGTTACATGTTCTAACCAAGGGGTATAAATTACCGCTAAAATATTTGCCACAACTTGTTGTTGGTTTATATCTTTTGCAACCGCCATAGCATTAATAGCAGCAGCATCGGCTTGCCAAAAACGCTCTTTATAAGTATTAGCCATTACTTCTACTGAAGGGCCTGTAAAAGCGATATCAGTATGTTCAACCACTAAAGCTAATTGCTCTAGAATCGTTAACCAAGGAGATAGCTCAAGGCCATACCATAACCATGACTGTCTATCTGCTTGTTGTTCAAAAATTTCTAATAACTGTTTTTTAATAACAATTACTTCTTGCTCAGCAAAACCATCTAACTTATCAGCAATCTCATTTTCATCTTTTAAGTTTTCACATAGAAAATGGCTTGCATTAAAGGCTAATCCATCAGGTTGAACTGATTTCAGCTTTTCAACTAATAATGGTAAGTTATGCGCCGTATCTTCAAATCGCTGCCACACTGCCTGCCATTCACCTTCTGATTCACACAAGCTAAATAACACTGACTCGACATCAGCCTTTTCAGGATCAAAGCCAAAGTTATCCAAACACGTTTGTTTGAAAATAGGCCACTTACTGTCTTCCCATAAAGCTTGTTTATCTTCAGGGTTATTTAACCAACCTAGAATATCTTTTGCAGGGTCATCCATTACAATATTAATGAAATCTTGAGCTTCTAATTTTTTACCTCTTAATGACTCATCAGGTGTTTCTAATAAGTCAGGTAATATTTTTAATATAGCTGCTTGGGTCTTTTTGTCTTTCGCTACATCAAGCTCTAAACCTACTCTTGGATTCGTTAGAAAAGATCCAACTGACCAATCTCGGCCAGCAGTATTATAAGCCCACCAACAACCACGATATTGAAGCTCAGCAAGCGGCCTCAACTCATCGGGGCATTGTTCTATTGCTCGCAAATCTTTACGTCCAACACCTGGTAAATAAATGATAGGCGTTTTACCCTCTGGCAATTCAAACTCTTCTAATACACCTGCAATAGCACATTTGATCCAAATAGCAGGACCTGTTTTATTTTCAGGCTTATATTCACCCAGTTCTACTAACTCAGGTAAGTACTGCTTAATAGACGGCATAGCAGGCTGCCACTGACATTCGATATCAGTCCACAAAATAGCAGCCGGAGCGATTTGCACGGCAGAATTATAATTAGCAGAATTTCTTAGCTGCTCTGCTAGGTAATCAATTAATTGCATTTATAAATAAACTCAAACATTAGGTAATTTAAATAACTCGATTGTTTTTGACACTAGTAAATCGGTTCGAGCCGTAATTTTATCAACAGACCAGCTATCTGTCTCAGCTAATTCATTATTCAAGTACAGACCATTATTATATCCGACAGCATGGCCTTTCTTGTTTACTCTATCTCTCTTTTTTATAAAACTCATGTTACCTAGTGTACTGTTATAGCCAGATATAGTTAGATTACCAAGGCGATGAACAAATTGCTGGCGGTGACTTTTAGCTAACTCGTTATTACCATCAGCAATCATTTCAATCCATGGTTGGGGGATATTTTCTCCCTGAGGAAATATATGCTCAATAGTCCAAACATATTGCTTGCCTTCAACAGCCCATAAATTAACAGTAGACTCACGAGTCATTACACTTTCTTCAATAGCGCACAAGACAAAGCGACAAACAGCCTTATTGTCATCATATAAATTTCCTGAAAGTCCTTTGATAAAATCTTCATCTGATGCGCTAACATCAACCAATGACTTACAAATAAGCTGATAAACATCATCACCTTTAAGTGACGCTATTTGGTCAGACAACGCCATAAATATTTTGGTTAAATCTCGCGTGGCTGGTGTATCGGTAGTATTTCTTCGTACAAAAAAGGATATGAGTAATTCTATAACTTTTTCAAAGTGAACATCTGACAACTCAAGCTCTTGTTCCTTACTAAACATTAGTAACAATAATAGATACGAAGGTGCACCTTGAATATGCTCTAAATTGTTCAATAGTTTTGTTAAATTAGGGCGTTCTGTAACCTCTTCATTTCCAATTATTTGTGCATATATTTTTGAATGACTAATCATTGTTTTTAAGAAAGCACTCGCATCGTCAGCGATTAGCTTTTCGTATATACGAATCAAGTTTGATTTAGTCGCTACAGGAACGCTAATAATTTCCTTAAGTTCAGGCTTAAACGCGTTATAATATTGCCTGAAATACCTTTCTTGAATGCCATAATCATCACCCAATGCGACAAGCACTTTTGTCCAACTAACAAAGTGGCGATCTATATTTCCAGGATCATCTTGCTCTAGCTTGGCAAGTAATTTGTTTTTCATTAAATCAATCGCTGTTAATGGAACACCACGATTGTTTAAAGACTCAAATAAGGTATAAGCGTCAGAGTGGCTAGCCACTTCAATTTTTACCAAAGTTGCCGTATTCACTTTATCTATTAATGCAGAAAGTGCTGTAACCTGATCAGTTACCTCAGATAAAACGTCATTTATCCTTTTACAAAAGTGCCTAAAAGCTCTTAATACTCTTCGATTCCCAGCATTTGGAATATGCTCTGCATCTTCTAAAACACCAGCTTGTTTGAGTACCCAAAAATAATCCTGTTGATTATTATTTTGAACCTGTGGCGTTAACCTGGTTTGATCAGGAAAGTTTTTCAATATCAATTTGTTTTTTAGATTATACAACTCCATCTGTTGGGGTAGATCAAGAGTTAACCCTAGATCGTTATAACACTTGTAGATAGCTGCCAATAACAAAGATAAAGTAGTCATTCGCTGCTGGCCATCTACCAATTCTAACTCCTGAACCTTTAATGAATCTACACTTTGGTTGATGCAAATTATCGAACCTAAAAAGTAGCTTGGATCATTTTCAAGAAGATCCTCAAAAAGCGTATCCCATTGAAACTTACCCCAGGTATATTCTCGCTGATAACGAGGAATGTTATATACAACTGCTGCCTCAATATTAAATAAGGTCGAAACTGGGTAATTATCTACTGACTTAATCATTTAATCTTTTTCCTTAATCCATAGTTCCATAAAAACTTCCTTGTTTAAAATCACAATTGAACATGTAATCTAACGGGAATTAATTGTTTAATCTGCTGCTGAATTGCAACAATAAATGGTTGGTATTTATCATCAACTTTTTGGCTAATTCTGTGATACAAAGTGACTAAATCATTCTCTGTCGCATTTTCAATAGTATCTTCATCAAGAATGCCGGAAATTTCCGCTTGTCGTTTTGCTTTAAGGGATTCATCTTTTAAATTTAATTTATCAATCATATCAGAAGCATTTGTAATGCCTGCTTCAACATCACCATTGCCAAGATATTTAAAACTAGCTTCATGGTTATCCAACGGGGATAAGGTTAATGTAGTGTCAAACCAATTAGCCTTGGCATCACCACAATGGCTTGGTGCACCTTTCTTCTTATTCTTAATACATGACACATGCAAATTGGAGTATTCAATCTCTAAATGATCGAAGTCTTCTTGTGGCCTAAAATGCTCAATATGAAAATAATCATCACTAATATCTTGATTGCAGTAGCAACATATATAACCTTGTTCTGCTGCTAAATTGATTCTATAAACCTGTTTAGGCGCATCTCGATAAGTTGGTTGCCAGTCATCACAAGCGTCGGCTTTCCAATCAAGAATGGCTTGCGGCTCATTGTTTTTTATTATCTGCTTCACTGATCAAGCTCCAACAACTTTTTACGCTTGATAATTGCTCTTGCACGGCGTAAATCATCAATATCACCACACTTTGCAGATAGCATATTGAGCAATTTTTCCGCTTCACTTAACTTTTTAATATCATCTAAAAGTAAAAATAACCTGTTCAATTCTAGCTTGGTATCAGGTTCTCGCTCATCAACACCTAAGTGCTGGAGTAAGATACTATTGCTATCCATACCTAATGATTTTTCAGGTCTATAAGCAACAACCTCGTTATTTTCACGCTTAAAAAGCCACATATTTCTTGGTTCAACATGACCAATCATTTGTGGGCTGTGGGTTGAAAAGATAAATTGAGTATTTGGAAATGTACGACGAAAATTTGCAATAAGCTTTCTTTGCCATCCCGGATGTAAATGCAGATCAATCTCATCTATTAAGATAACTGCCTCACCATGAAGGGGATTATTTAAAGCCGGATTAGCTATCGCTAATCTACGAGCTATATCGGCAATCAAAGCGATTAAACAAAGTTCACCATCAGAAAGCTGCTTTAGTTTTAATGCTTCCTGTCCCTTATATATAAATAACTCTTTAAGGCTTTCATCATAGCGAAGTTCGCTAAACTCCGGTAAAAAGGTCGTGACCGCACCTTCGACAGCTCTTAACTGACTGTCTCTTGAACTGGCATTTATACCACCTCTGCTTTCTAGGTATCGTTGACGATAACCAAACCAATTAGCTAATGCTTTAAAATATACACCATCAATTGATACTGCTTTCTCATATGCATCTAACGGAGCATATTTTATTTTTCTAACGTCACTAGAGATAGCTTTACCTCTAAAAAGTCTATTTACACTGTAGTAAGCAGCAAGTGGAACACTTGTTTGGTATTCTTCACTTTTCTGTTCTTCATTAAGCTTTAAGCTAAGTGGTTTAATAATTTCATTTAGCGTCGCTAACTCTGACGACTGAGTTTTACCTGAGCCATGATCTTTGGCAAAGCGCGTTGTAGACCAACTTAAAGGTTCGCCTTGAAATTGCATATACAAGGTTGCACTTAACTCTTCTTCACCTGATTTAATATCATCATTGGTTAGTTTTTTGGTATAACCTGGCGTGCCTTTCACTCTGTTGGTAAAAGTAGAAAGCATAATCCCCATCGCTTCAAGCACAGAGGACTTACCTACGCCATTTACCCCAACAAGTAGGTTGATATGCTCATCAAAATTAAGCTCTACTTTGCCTAAGCCGCGAAAATTTTCGAGCTTAACTCCATCGATAAACATTTATTTTGCATCCCTTGCAGCTTTTTTCTCGGCGAGTGTTAGGTGGTGGTCGTTGATACGGTCGCCTTGTTTGCCGCCATATTTTAGGCCAAGGTCAAACCATGGGGCTGAAGATACGTCAGTACCTCGGTCTTTTTTCCAATGGATGTTTGGTTTTGAGCGCAATATTCCAGCATCTTTTTTGCCGACGTCTTTGGCTTGCATAAATGGGCGGATGTTTAAGCGCACGCCGTCATTTAAGTCTGGATTCCAGCCGATAGGCTGCTCTGCTGGTGATTTCCAACGAACAAAGATATCTAAGCCCTTACGTTCAGGTAAAGAGCCATCGTTACTTTCGCCGACAAGTATCGCTTCTAGTTGCTCTCTTAAGTTTCTTGCAGCGGTTAATCTTAGCTCAGCACCTTCATCACCATCTTTTTCTAGTTGAATTTGAGTACTGATCCAATCATCAAGGTAAGTATAAATTAAACGCTCTAAGCCTTTGTAATCTATCATATGGTAGTTAACCAATGCAGAGAAACCATCAGGTAAGCCGTCCCAAATTTGCCAAATAAATGGACGATGTTGGAATAGTTTTGAATGTTGTTCAAAGAATTTATCATGTAGCCATAAGTTTAAGTCGCGAGACTTAACTGACTTTAATAAGTTATTTAATATTGTCGCTGACCACTCATCCCCATATGCGGCATGTAATATTGCTTCTAGTCTATCACCCGCAGGCTTTTCACCACGAATTGCAGGGATACAAACAATGCCATCATCATCGACTAACCCATCAAATACTTTATTAGTGGCAATCACTTCGCGCATTTCAGGTGCAAGTTCCATATCCGCATCCAACTCTGCTGGCCAGCGATAACCTAACAAACGAGCTACAGCGACTTGTAAAACAGAATCGTCCTGGCGTAAGTCACTAATTGAAGTAGTTTTAGTTTCTTCATTCCAAACTACTGAGGCGCATGGATGACCATGAAAAATCCATTGTGTTGGGTCATTTGTGTAAGGTTGTGAAAGCCCATTAGGGTATTTTTCCTCAGATTTTTTCCTCCAATACTCTATATCAAAATTAACGTGAGATAATACGGAATTAGAGACGGCTAAATTGGGGTTTATTTTACGAACGTCCTCCCGAAAATCTGGCGATTGAATATAGGTAAATAATGTTTGAAAATCCTCTATCGCCTTTGGATAAATTACTGCGATATTTTGATCAAAAATATAGCCAGTATAAATAGTTGAGTATAGCTCTCCCATTCTATTTACAGCAATTCCTTTGTTACCCCAAGCAGCTTCACCGCGCTTCCAGCTTCCACCTAACCTACCATCCAAAGACTCAACAAAGTCGACATAATCTTTATCTCCCCATGGGAAAACAGTATATGAACCATTATAGTCTTTAGTTTCATTTGAAGCAGCTTGCTGAAAGCTCCATTTATCAAGGGTACAATCTATTTCCCAATAAGACCTCTGAAACCTCAATGAATCTCCACAATTTATACCAGCTAAGGATTCAGCAAAGTCACTTAAATAATTATCATGGTTTTGATCGCTGAGAACTATTATATTATCAGGTGTATCCTCAAACTTAGATTGAGTGAAGTTTTTAACTAAGCATGAAGTGAGGAAATTACTTTTATCTTTAGCTGATTTCTTATGACTTGAATCCAGATGATTAAACGTTGAATGGATCGATGCACTATTATTTAAATTAAACAGGCCGACATTTACAACTTCACCTGAAATAGATTCAAACGCATTTGCACCCAATTGAATAAATAACCCTAACTCTGATTCATTAATAAGCTTTTTTCTTAGAAACTTATAAGACGGTTGATGTAACCAGGATTGAGGTGTTACCACGGAAAGCAAACCTTCATCCTTCAGTAATTTAAGCATTCTTTCTACAAACACAAAAGATAAATCAGCTTTACTATTAGGGTATCGTTCATCACAAAATTTTTGTAGCTTATTTGATTGTTTCCCTCTACCTAAATATGGGGGATTTGTTACGATAAAGTGAAAACCTTTATTTAATAAACTTGCAGTAAGAGACAAACCTAGAGCTACGGCCTTAGTATCCTCACTAACAGGACCTGAATTTTGTGATGGCTGTAGCAAATCCCAAGGTTTTTGATCTCCATTAAAATTAGCAGAAGAATCAACTAAACTACCCAAAGTTGGCGCATCTTTAAATGTCTGTTGCATCCATTTTATAGCGCCTTGAAGTTCTTCATCGTCTTTCGCTAAATCTTTCCATTCTTTTTGTGCTTCATTAATCGACATGCCAGAACATGCCAGTTGCAGCTCAGGTAACTGACGGTAACCACCAGCACCAGGGTAGCGCCATGCTTCAAGCGCTAATGCAAACGCAGCCAGTTCAACACAACGCTGATCAAGCTCTAAGCCATGGATATTTTCAGCAATGACTTTGTCTACTGCTTGTTTAGCAGTTAATGCTTCTAACTCCATGCGCATTGGCACTAACATTAAAAATTTAGCTACTAGAAAGTGACCTGATCCGCAACACGGGTCGAGTGTCTTCAATTCGCTTAAATTTTCAGGCCATTTATCAAAGTCACCTGCGGCTAAAGACCATGCCGCATTTTCTGGACTGTGGGCACTTGCTTCTTCATCTTTACTTCCAGCCTTATTTTCATCCTTAACAAAGCGAAGGTAGTCTAATGGTACGCCGGGAATAGCAGCGAGTTCTCTCAGCTCTTGTTCGCTGGTTGCTGTTTGTAAATCATCTTGTGACAAGCGACGTTTTGCCCACCAAGCGCCTAAGGCATTATCGAGTAAAAAGCTGACCATATAAGGTTCGGTAAATAACTGAGTTACCGGGCTTAGCTCTTTGGCACCAATTTTTACGCCAGATTCGTTAACTTGTTTTTTCTTTTTGTTTTGCCAAAACTGATAACACCAACCTAAGGCATCTGATGCTTGAAAGGTATCTTCATGAAGTTTAGCAATAAGCTCCTCTAGGGTATTAACATGGTTAATTGAAAGCTTTACTTCAAATACAGGCGAGTCGGCTCGGAAAATTTGTGGCAGCATTTTTTGAGCCAATTGACCTGCTAATTCCCAACCATCTTTTACATCCGCTTCTTCTTCAGCTAACTCAAAACACTCATCTAAAGTAACGTGGGTGTTTTGGTCGTACATTAACAAGTCACTTTGCTCTAAAAAGCGAGCAAATAGCATACGATGCCAATGCTCGTATGACATTTCGTTAATTAAGAGTTCAGTTTCTTGTTTACCTGATTCCTTGTTTAATGCATCACCTAACTGGCGGCCATGGGCACGTAAACGGTTTCTTAGTTTACGTTCTTCGTCTGATAAATAACTTGGTGCACTGCCATCGCTAATACCTAAACGAGTGAGCGCTTCTGCTACTGCTATTTCGACAATATCACGTGCTTTTTCTACGGTTTTTTCTAGCTTGCCACGTAATGCTTTATCTAATGGTGTTCTCATTTTTATTCCTTTAAGCCACTTCGTTCAAATCAGTAAATGCTAATTTAGAGTTAATTTGGTTTACTTTCTTGCTAGCTCGGAACAACTGGTCCATTGGCAAGCTCTGCACGTATTTGAGCTTCAACTTCTGCAAGCCAATCTAGCAATTGCTCTTCTGATTCAATCATTGGTTTGTTTAAGCGGCTGTACCTTACTTTTGGGGCAAGCTCACTAATTGCATCTTTAAGTGCAGCGTCAAAACGACCTGGCAATGCTGAAATGCGATCACTCCATTGCTCAAAGCTAGTTTCTTCAAGCGCATCGTAAACTGCGGCGGCTGAAGACAAATCAACACTTGGTATACTTGAAAGACTACGTTTGCTTAATAACGCTTGTTTTTTCGCGTCATCAAGCTTCAGCCAATTGGTATCGTCGGTAAGATCGCGATGACAGGTATTAAACTCTTCTTCATATCCAGATAGCTTGGCTGTAATTGCGTCGCGTAGTGCGGACTCTGCTTGTTGAAGTAGCGGCGTAACTGGGTTTGGTTCAACAAGTAAGCTTCGGCTTTCAACAATTGAGTCCATTTGCTGTGTTAAGTTGGCATGAACAGCTAAGTCTTTACAGTAACGCAATGCAGTATTTAGTTCATGCCATTGGCTTGTTCTTGCTTTAACTAGATCAGCTTGGTCTTGCCACTGAGTGAACTGGCTTTGAATATCATCTTTGGCATCAAAGGCTTGTTG
>Ga0209395_1004120_pt1 | contig 17382 bp, 20 predicted proteins | sample GOMGulsemesocosm_3_FD_184635 | JGI IMG/M metagenome (GOLD analysis project Ga0209395, IMG submission 184635) | Methane-oxidizing microbial communities from mesocosms in the Gulf of Mexico - GOM9D Gulf of Mexico (SPAdes) (version 2) | ecosystem: Environmental > Aquatic > Marine > Cold seeps... | reverse complement strand
ACCCTGTCGCTCGTCGTCCTCGGCATCTGTTAGTACATGCCGAATCACACTCGGCGGAACAAAGTAGCCCAGATTCTCCGCGCGGCCACTGGTGTTAGCCTGCATCACCACCCCCACCACCTGGCCGTCCACAATAACGGGGCCACCACTGTTGCCGGGATTAATGGCCGCATCCAGCTGACCGGCCAAAAGGTAGCCGCCTGCGTGCGCATAGTTTTGATGTTCCACCCGCGACAAAACACCCTGAGTAACGCTCAAGGTACTGCCGCCGAAGGGGTAACCAAACACCGACACCTCTTGCAAGGGCGCGGGCAATTTGCCGATTTTCAGCGGCCTCAAGCCCTTAAAAAAATTGGGGTCATCCACCTCAAGTAGAGCCAAATCGGCCTCGTGTGAGACAAACGCAACTCGCGCCAGATACTTTTTCGGCGCACCGTGTTTTTGTACCTGAATATAACTGGCGTCGGCTATGACGTGGGCGTTGGTGAGAATCCGCTCACCGCGGATCACCGCCCCCGAACCACTACTTTGCTTGGCGTTGAGCAAGCGCCAGGGCGTAAAGTAGTCAGGCGGGGCTGCGGTGGTGTGGATCTTCACCACCGCATCCTTCAAGCGCTCGGTGCCACTGAAACCCGCGCTCGCTTCAAGGGTGAAACTGAGCAGCCAGAGCACACTCAAAACCCATTTAAATCCGTTCAATGTAGACTCCTTGGCTTGAGCTCAGCTTTGTCCATCTAGGTCGTTGATATTCTGAAAGCGGTGTATCTGGCGACGCTCTTTTTTGCTGGGTCGGTGATCCGAGTGTACGCCAGAGCCACGCAAGATGCGCCGCTGCTCGGTTTCTGTCTCGCGCCGGCGAATACTGTCTTCGGTTTCAGCGTAGAGCAGCTGCGCCTCGGGCGCACCGCGACGCTGCTCAGAAAGCACCAGCACTGCAATCGTTTTCTCATCCCAGCCTTGGCGCAGCGTCAGTGTCTGCCCCACACAGATATCTTTACTGGGTTTTACCTTCTGTCCGTCACAGTGCACCTTGCCGCCATCAATCGCCTGCTTAGCCAAACTGCGGGTCTTATAAAAGCGAGCGGCCCAGAGCCATTTATCAATGCGTACTTTATCCATATAGCGCTACAACAATACCTTGGGAAGGGTGTTTCAAATAGGCCGAGCTATTGGCGCGGCATGATCTCGTCAAAATGGTGAATCGCCGGATAAGCATCAATACGCCGCGTTTTCTGGCTGTCAGGTTCATGGATACACAGCAAGTACTCGATGCCAAAGTCGCGAGCACTGTCGAGAATACGCACCGTGTCGTCAATAAACAGCGTGCGTTTGGGGTCGAAGGGCTCGCGGGCGGCCAGCTGCTGCCAAAAGGCCTGCGCCTCTTTTGGCTGCTGGAATTCATGGGAGGAAATCACCATATCCAACCACTGATCAATGGCGGTAATTTCCAACTTGAGATCCAAACTCTGCGGGTGGGCGTTGGTAATCAATACCAGCTTTTTACCGCGGGCCTGCAGTGCCTGGAGAAAGTCGACAACAAAAGGCCGTATCTGGATTTTCTCCTGCACCTCTTCTTTTAGCGCGCGGATGTCCATTTGCAAGGCATCGGACCAGAACTCTAAACAGTACCAGTTGAGTGTGCCTTCGTGGGCGCGGATATGCGCCTCCAACTGAGCTTTTGCGACATCAATTGTTAGCCCGTTAGCCTCGGCAAAACGCTGGGGTAGGTGCGTCATCCAAAAGTAGTTGTCGTAGTGTAAATCCAGCAGCGTGCCGTCCATATCCAGCAGCACGGTATCTATGGCATTCCAGTCGATCATCAAAGCTATAATACTCCGCAGTTCAATCAGCGCTGGGCGATGGCCTAGCCATGGCAACCCGACATCGGGCATCATGGCGGCAACTGATCGAAATCACCTAACACTCAAAACAAGATTACTTAACAAGAGTCGCGCAGTATGCCCAGCAAACCAAAAATTTTGAAGCGTGAAGCCATCGCCAATAGCCGTTATTTCAAAGTTGAACAGCTGGCCATGGCATTCAGCAACGGCGAGCAGCGCGACTACCAAAAGCTGCGCAGTGGCGGCTTTGGCGCCGTGATGGTCATCCCACTGCGCGACGACGACAGCCTATTGTTGATTCGCGAATACGGCGCGGGCGTCGATGACTATCACCTGAGCTTCCCCAAGGGCGCCGTCGATGAGGGCGAGACCTTCAGTGAGGCGGCTAATCGCGAGCTGATGGAGGAAACCGGCTATGGCGCCAAACGCCTGGTGCCCCTGCGCGAGGTGTTCCTATCCCCCGGCTACATGGAGCACAGTATCCATATATTTCTGGCGTTGGAGCTCTACCCAGAGAGCCGCGAAGGCGACGAACCAGAGCCCATTGAGCTGGTGCCCCACCCATTGAGTGACGCCGACGCGCTGCTGGATAGAGAGGATTTTATTGAAGGCCGCGCCATCGCCGGTCTGTTTTTAGCGCAGCGCTGGCTCGCTCAACAGGGCTAATCACTTGGGTGGTAGCTCTGGCCTCAACGCGGCGAGGACACCCAGCGCAATCAAACACTGCGCCAAATAGTAACTGCTCATGATCGCAAGCTCGGCCAGCTCAAACGGCAGCAGAAACTTATCCAGCCCGATAAGACTGTCGGATAACAGGAAGCTCAACGCCCCCAGCAACACCCAGCCCCCGCCTTGGCGCCCGCTCACCCACAGCAGGGTCGCCGCGATCACCATGGCACAAATGGCGCTCATGTATACCAGCACGGCGGGTGCCAGCTCGCCCACCCGCGGCAACAGCACCGTCAGCGCCGACAGGTAATACAGCGCCACAAACAGCAGCAATAACCCGCTGAGCAGATTGCCGCGGACCTGGCTCAGCAGCGCACCGAACCCTGTGCCAGCGCTCGTTGCGAGCCGTGCGAACACCACCGCATAGATCAACTGGGCACAGAGAAAGGCGGCCAGACCAGCCGGAAAAGCATGCTGCCAGGTCAGGGCCAGCAGCACATCGCCCAGCGATGACCAGAGCAACCCCAACAGCAACCAGCGCGCCAGCGTCTGCGGCCAGTAGTGCAGGACGATGGCGCTCAGGCAGTAGATAGGCGCCGCCTTTAACAGAAAATCGAGGGTAAAAGGTCGCAGCCCTAGGCACAATAAGTACACCGAGGCCAAACCCACAAAGGCCCACAGGAACCCGACATCTGATCCCTGCAAGCCCTGTGCTTTCACCACCTTTTCGGCCTCTACACCCGTTAGGCCACTACCAGCACTGCTCATTACCTTCCCCTAGCCCTTATCTCGCGGCACCTTAATGCCGCATGTTTACTGCCACCTCAGCCGATACTAACCAGTGGCGACGAGCATCACCAGCGACAATCGTGGCGCTCCAGTCAGCGACACGATGCGGCGTTACGGGATAGACTTCCGACAAATCAACAGCGCCGTCAACTCGACCATTAAAGAGCCACCCCAATGACCGACGACACCACCTTAGCCACCGTAATAGCCCTGTGCCAGCAGGCCGGTGACGCCATACTCGAGGTCTATCGCAACGCCGAGGACATGTGCATTGAGCGCAAAGCCGATGACTCCCCACTGACCCAAGCCGACCTGGCCGCGCATCAAATTCTCGACACAGGCCTGTCGCCACTGCTGGGCGGCCTACCGGTGCTCTCTGAAGAGGGGGTGCAGCCAAGCTACCACGAGCGCAGCCAATGGCAGCGCTACTGGCTCATCGACCCCCTCGACGGCACCAAGGAATTCATTCAGCGCAACGGCGAATTCACGGTTAATGTCGCCTTGATTGAAGCCGGAAAAGCTGTATTAGGTGTGGTTCACATCCCTGTGCAGGGCACCACCTATACCGGCATCAAGGGCCTAGGCGCCTACAAATATACCAACAACCAGCGCCAAGCCATCCACACGCGTCAGGTACAGCAAGGCAGCGCCCAACAGCAGCCACTGCGGATTCTCACCAGTCGCCGCCACGGCGTAGCGGCGCTCGCACCGCTGCTTCAGCGCCTCAATCAACAGTTTGCCTCCATTGACACCCAACACGCTGGCAGCTCGCTCAAACTGTGCCTGATCGCCGAGGGCGCAGCCGATCTTTACCCGCGCCTGGCCCCTACCTGTGAGTGGGACACCGCCGCCGCCCAGGCGGTGGTAGAAGCCGCTGGGGGCTCAGTCGTGGCATTCAACAAGAGCCACACTCAGCTCAGTCCGCTGAGCTACAACCACAAAGAAACCCTGCTCAACCCGTCCTTCTATGTGTTTGGCGACCCAGTTATCCATTGGACTGAGCTGCTCAAGCCCTAGCGAGGGTCGCCGAGCCACTCGCAACTATGCCTTATTACTGAGCGATTGGATCAACTGCCGTTTAGCACCCAAAACGGTCTCGACAGCCTTCAAGCACAAACTCAGCATCGTCTATGCTTTGTGGGAGGCCCCAGTGGACACTGGAGCAGACGCCCACTGACCCGTCGCCGCATACAGGCAGCGCCGCGAGTCACTGATGAGTTACCGCTGATGTTTCGCTACCAACAACCCGCACTGGTCAATGTCGATAGGCACCACGCCGTATTATTGCAAGAGCAACTGGTCCGTGAAATTACCGGACTTGAGCGACGGCTGGAACAAATGCAACGCGAGCAGTTCAGCGTCGACTTCTCCATGACCCAGACGTTTAAAGAAATGATTCACTCGCGACGCGCCCTGCTGGGGCACCTGCCGCAGCAGCAACATTGAGTCGGCCCCGCCCGCCGATGGCCTACGTGACAGAATGCCCATAGGGCAACAGCAGGCGCCCTTCCGACTATTCTGTCTATTGCTCTGTCTGTGGACGGGGTTAACACGCGCCACCGACCCGCAAAAAGTGCACATCGCCGTCGCCGCCAGTAACCCGCAGAGCTCAGTGAGCAGAAGCGAGCTGATCGCGATACTGTCCTTGCAGAAACGCTATTGGGACAACGGCGAACGCATCGTTATCTTAGTTCCCCCCATCACCAACCCCGACTTCAGTCAGTTCGTCATAGAGCACACAGGTTTATACCCCTACCAATTACAGCGCCGCTGGGATCGCTCCCGTTTTGCCGGCCGCGGTCGCGCACCCATCAAGGTCAGCAGCCCAGAAGAAGCCCTGCAACTGCTCAAGAGCACCCCCGGGGCGCTGGCCTTTCTACCCAGCCTCCTTATGGATACGGAGGTCAAGCATGTTCCCAGTCTCAATTAATTCCCTGCTGCTCTGTGTACTCATGGGCCTTGCCGGCGGCGGTTGGGCTGCTGAACAGCCCTGGCGATTCAGCGGCTTTGCCAGTCAAGGGCTCTCCAACACCTCGGACAACCGCTATTTTGGCAAATCTGACGATCGCCTCAGCTTCGATTTTTTCGAGGCCGGCCTGCTCGCCGAGCGCGACTGGGGTGAGCACCTCAGCCTCTCTGGGAAACTGGCTTACCGCGCGCCCTACGCGATACAGGCGGAGCATTTAAGCGTCGACCACCTGCTGCTCGACTATCTCGCCGTCGAGCGAACTCACTGGTACGCTGGCCTGCGCCTGGGGCGTGTCAAGCTCGGTGAGGGTCTCTACGGCAGCAGCCGCGATACCTCCTACACCTGGCCGACGGCGTTGATGAATGACATTATTTACAGCAACAAACTGCTGCCCCTCTACCTCGCCACCGACGGCATTAACCTCTATGCCCAACGCGACTTCAGCCGCTGGTCCGCCGCGCTAGAGTTGACCAGCGGTCGCAGCCAGGTACCCGGCAGCGCCGTCGAAGATCAGCTGTTCTACAGCCTGATACCGGCGCAAACCACCCACACAGACAAGTTAATCAACAGCCGCCTGGAGCTGAGCAACCCCGGCTCTGGCTCGCGACTGGTGTTCACCTGGCTCTACCTCGAGACTGAATTTGACATCAGCTTCGAGGGCCTTGTTCGCACCATCACCCCCGTTCATATTCGGCAGCTTTCCCTGTCCTTTTCCCAGCAGTGGCGCAGCTGGCGCATCGATGTCGAGGCCGTGCAGGGCAGTAACACCGTCTTCGCCAGTCAGGCAAGAGTCGAACCGCTGAGCGGCCCAAGGGTCTGCGCCATCGATTGCAGCCAGTTGACCGAAATTCTGTCGGCTGAAGATCGTCCCAGCGGCAAGCGCGGCGGCTACAACCTCAGCCTGCACTACCTCTACCCAGGCGGCCTGGATCTCTACCTCAGTGTTGGCGAGCACTGGGACAACAACCAGGACAAACACGGCGATGCCTTCGAGGCGGGCACAGGCCTACCCGGGCATATTAAGTACAGCGCCAGCTATGGGCTGGGTTTTATCTACCCGCTGGCGTCGCACTGGGACATAGCCGCCGAATTGCGCTACAACGAGGGCACCAGCGCCCTGATGTTTGTCGACAACCCGGTGCTCAGCGAGCACCTCAGCAAACATTGGATGCAGACCTTCCTGCGCCTGACCTACCACTTCTAACATCAGCCTCAAGCCTCTTACCAGCAGGGCCGGAGATGTCCGCTACAATTAACGTTAAGCTTGAAACACCACTATGCGACCCAGGTCACTAGCACCCCTAAGTCGTTAGCGCATACGCCTAAGACCACCTATGCCTCAGAACCACCACAGAGCGACTTTTTTTCTCAGCCTCAGTGCCAGTGTCTCGCTCAAATCGCTGCTACTGGTCTTGCTGTTTGGCATCGGTACCTGCCTGCTCGTCATTCGCTTGCTGGTCGATAACATTGCCGACATTAGTAGTAACAGGCTACGCGCCGATTTTGAGCAGTTTAACCAGCTACAAAAAAGCACCTACGCTACCCAGCTCAGCTTTATAGAGACACTGCCACTGATATCCGCAGGCGGCACGGCCCAAGCATTTCGGTTGCAACTAGAGCGGGACTGGCCGAATCTGTCCCTGCTCAACGATGTCGCCTCACTGGCCCTCTATGAGGCGGACGGCACTCCGCTTGTTATCCTCGGGCATGGCACCGTGCCCTTTAGCATCAGCCCAGCCCAGCTGCAGCAGGTTCAGCACAATTTCATGCCGCAACAGCAACTCTTCTGCGACAGCGAGTGCCATTTTTACGTTCTCGCGCCCATCATGCTGCAAGATGCCAGTCAATACATCGCCATCACCAGCATCCCCGCAGAGCTGGTGGCCAATGAGCTGTCCTGGCTCTCGAGTGTCGATGTCACCCTCGTCGATAAAAATCTTGAGGTCATTACCAGCTCCGTTGAACACACCAACCTGAATGCTATTCTCGACCAACTTCACACAGGCAAGCGCCAAATAAAATCGTTCATACGTCGCCAGCTAAACCGTGATCGCTACAACCACATCCAAGACGCCGATGGCCAGCGCTACCCCCTGCACTCCATCGCGCACCAAGACCACTATTACAGCTTTGCACTCTTTCCCATCGACACCCTTAGCGAGAACAACCACTACCGAGTCCTACTGGCCCGCGACATCACCCCTGAGGCTCGGCGCGCCGAGCAACTGATCATCAAGACTGGACTTTTGCTATTGCTCGGAGCCCTGCTGCTGACACTGCTGAGCATTGCCACCCAGCGCGGCCTTACCCGCAGGATTAGAGCCCTGTCCCAGGCGCTGCCCAACCTCGCCAAGGGGCATTATGACAAGGTTCACGCACAGCTGGGGCTGGCGGCCGAGAGACCACGCTTTATCAATGAACTTGATCAGCTTGAAGACACCACCCGCACGCTCACCAACCAGCTCGACAGCGTAACCAGCGAGCTACTCAAACAGCGTCAACACCTGCACACCATGGCCTATCAGGACAGCCTTACCGGGCTGCCAAATAGGCAGTCATTTTACGACCAGTTAAGCAAAGAAATTAATGCCCTCTCGCGCACTGACGATGCGCTGGGTTTACTGTTCATCGACCTGGACCACTTCAAACAAATCAACGACACCTATGGGCATCATATCGGTGATCGTATTTTGATAGACCTGGCCACACGCACCCGCCAGTCCATCCGCAAAACAGACCACCTGTTTCGCCTGGCCGGGGATGAGTTTGTCATCATTGTCACTCACTTACAGTCAGTGGCCGGATTGCAGAAAACCGCCGAAACAGTCCTGAAAACCTTCGAGCAGCCACTGATTGCCGACGACCAAGAGCTCTCCCTGTCACTCAGTATTGGCGGTACCCTCACGCGTGATGAGGCTAGCGACGTCGATCAACTGCTGCACAGGGCCGATGAAGCCATGTACGCCTCCAAACATCAGGGGCGAGGCCGTTATACATTCCATGGGGGTCTTAAGCAGACATCGGAGGGCTAGAGCGCAGCCGGTTATTGATTCTTTCTAGCGGAGAGCAGGAGGAAATAGTGCAGGTGTAAAGAAGCCTCGCGTTAGCGAGGCCAAGTAGTCATGGAGCCCAGAGACACTCTTTATTTAACGGCAGGAACCGCCACAAGATCGCCGGCTCCCGGCGCGATCTGTGTACCTAGATCCCTCTAGGCAAAGCGTGCCGGCGGCAGCCATTCCGTTTCCGGAACCTACAAACGAAAAAAATCCCCCCTGAGACAAGCCCAGGGGGGATTTTTTAGTATTCATGGTGCCAGAGACGGAATCCAATCATAACCAGAGCCCCTTTAACTGACGAAACCTTTTGATTGAAGTATTTCTAAACACCCCCAAAAGTACCCCCAGATAAGAATGTCATGTCCAAGTTACACGCACATAGTCCTTCTCCTGCGTTCAAACATACTACATGCGATCTCCATCAGTTTACCCTCAACATGGATGTCTTTCTTTACTCATGTTTTAGGTATCATCCTAAGCGCACGGCCTTTTTCATCTGAAGCAATTCCAGCGAATAAGTGCGTATTGTCGATCAGGGTAGTAACGGCAGCACCATAGGATTTTGTGTTCTTCAGCATCCGCTCCTTCGCCGCCCAGGCACTCGTCTTCCTTTTAAACACATCCTCCCACCAATCCCGGCCATACTTCTTCAATAGCTTGGTTTTGATCTCTCTGAATCTTTGCTTGCTGTCTTTACCTTCGAGAGAGGCGATAACACTTGCCCATATCATGCGCTTTTGAAGATCACTTGCCTGCCAAGACTGAGCCTCCAACTGCTCCATGATCTCGGGGTGGACCAGTAGCAATCCTGTTCTTGCCATCCGCTCAAGCCAGAGCAGCTCAGCCTTTTTATAAACTTGCTGCTTTAGACTTGGCCCAATATCTGGACAGCAATCTTTCCATGATTCTAAAGAGTCCATTGCCGCTAGCTGCCGAGCAACGTGTTCCACATCCATTTGGGACTTCCCTTTGTTGGGGGGAGAGCTTCTATCGCTACTAGCGCTGGTGCTGGAGTTGTCGAAACAGACAAATTGATCAAGACCAACCTTCTCAACCAGCCACTTCGGCAAGACCATTATCCGCCGACCATCGCCAAGGTCTTTCATCCCTCTAACTTGCGATCTTGGGATGGTAAATAGGTCGCTATAAAGACTCGCCTGATGATTATTTGTATACCTGTAGTTGCTACCAGATACCTTGTAAGAGCGTTCACTTACGCGCCTAATCGTTACTTCAACCTCGCAGTACTCATTCATAATGTGAACTTTTCGTCTTCCGGTGACATTACTGAGCATTTGTTCAAACACTATCGCTTACCCCACCAGCTAAATAAAGCTCATACCGCTTAGTCGTCACTGTAATATTGCCAATCCACCCCACAGCTATACTGATGGGTGAAGCACAGGTTTCTGTGTGGCGTGTATATTCTCTATGTTGTGTCGGACTTGGAGGTCGTTATGTCTAAGGGTAGCGGTGGCGGTACAAAAGGTGGTGGCAGAAGCGGCAGCAGAGGGCCGTCTAGCCACCCAGGGCCGGGGGGTAATTGGCCAGGGACTACAGGCAATCCGTCTGGTGGTGGCCGTGGAAATGCCCCTACAAAGGGTAAATAGTCAACACGGGGAAGGCTCCATGAACTTAAAATCGAGAGTTGTTCTAGATGATTGCAGGGGGGCTCTCGATGACTTATTTCTTTCTAAAAAGGCCAATACCTGGAGGCGTAGATGGATCATTGCGTTAGTTCTTTTACGAGCGGTTGGCCATGTTCTGGATAAGGTTGACGGTAACTCGTGCCCTCGACTAGGACGGATTGTTAAAGATGAATGGCTAAAACTGAAAGGGACCAAGCCAGAGCCCAAGATTTTCTGGGGATTTATTGAAACGCGGAATCTTGCTATTAAAGAATACGAAATCTTAGCAGGGATCAATATCACTATTACTCCTACTACCGCCCATCTAAACACGAGAACAGGCCAGCAGACGTCAAGCCCACCCGTACCAACCCAGTATGACTATGTGATTCATTCTGGTGCTTATAAAGGGACGCAACAGGCTGAAGTGATCAGAGAGGCTATTGACTGGTGGGACGTGTACCTAACCAAAATTGAAATGAGATATTCCAAATTAGATTCAATAGATTCTGCTGGTCTATAAGTAGCATGTCATCAATCCACACACGTTCACCGCATCTTCGTGCCTAGTATAGGAAACGGGAGGAATACCTAAAATGACCAGCGCCGAGAAGGGTATCGTCCTAGCCAAGAAACACCTAGCCGCAGCCAAGAGGCGCAAGGAAACTGGCGAGATCATCCCGAAATTTTCCCCTGAAGAGAAAGCTAAGAAACTAAAAGAACTCGAGCCGCTGATACGGCGGCTATCGGTAACCGTCCACTAAACCTAAACTCAAGCGTACGTACCTAAGCCCCCAACCGAAAGGAGTGCTCTCTTGGAATCACCTGTAATCTGCGGCGAAGAAGGATGGGTACTTTCCTATTGGCTAGAGCTCGCTACCCAGGAGCATGTCTATCAGTGGCTTCAGGAGAATAAGCCAGAACGCGAGGTGAAGTTCCTTGAGAGAGATACCACAGAAATAGAAAAAGCACTTTTGATCCGTAACGAGCCATTAATCAATCTCGGTTTGGCGCTCTATGGCCAATGCTCGGATACCGGGCGAAAGCTACTTGGCAATAATAACAAGACTATCGATAAGGCTGTTTTATCAGGCACAACAGTACGTCCATCCTTCGTCGGTTCATCCGAATCTTGGGTTGAGCAAGATGGGGTAGTAGCTGGTTTGCTAACGAACGATAGTCGAGAATTACTAGCCACCTTAGTGCAAAACCCAAACCTTCCAGACGATCTACTATTGTCACTTCTCAAAAAAAATGGAGTTTTCAAAGAAATTGAAGAGGAATTGTGGCTCTACCTCATAGGCTCGATTGCTGGTAATCCACGACTCGGCCAACCTTACCCACAGGAGGTAATCGAATTTGAGGATGGCTTTGTGGCGCATCAATACAGCAAAGTAGTGATAGCCGCTTGGGCGCTATTCGCCACTCTAGCTGTGACAAAGGATAATGCCATCCGTCTCGGCTATCTCGGTAAAGCCCTTTATTCAGAACTTCTTGTTGGAGATTTCGATGTCATGGCAGCAATCAAGCGCTGGCATTCAGAGGAATTTGACGACTATTGCGAGCTGGTCCGGAACTGGCTATGCAAGCTACTCACACCATCTAACTTGACTGACGAGCAGTTTTCTAACCTTGCGAAAAGCGACAATGAAAGATTCAGGCGTGCCTACTATCGTCATTGCATGGTCAATGTTGAACGGCTAGATAACATAATCGAGAGTGATGAGGATATGTTGATTCTTGCCCTTACGGACAACAAGCCCTTTTTAGATGGGCGCTTCAGGCCCGAAGTAAATTCCCGAATTGTGAAGCTTGCCTGTGAAGCCGATAGAGATATTCGCCAGTCCTTTATACAGAAAGTCGAAGTTGCCAGAAAACAGAAGGCATGGCTTTTCACTATGGATCGTGACTATTTATGGCTAGTGACCGTGATAGAGCCCGGTATTATCGACACAAACAGCCTACTTCGCTTAACCTCGATACAACAGCAGGTCCTTACGTCGGGAACAGAAGAGTCAAGCCTCACACTAGCTGACATTCAAAAGTATTTTCACCGACTCAGCACTCACCTAGAGCAGCAAATAGGTATCAATCAAGTACTTCTAACTGTGGTAATCATGGGGCTACTGGCAATCTTTTTTCTAAAATAGCAACATCGCAGATTATGCCTCCAGCTCTTCATCAGCTAAGAAGTCTTCCCAAGGCTAAGCTGCCGCTTAAGGCTCTCCGGAATACTCAGCAAAGACCCCATATTCGCCGTCATCTCTGCCTCACGCAGCCGCCAGAAGGTCTCCCAGCGCATATGCTTTGGCTTGCGGTAAGGCACCGGTATCGTGAGATTGTTTGAAGCACCGAGCTTGGCCCTAACTGCTCTAGCCTTTCGGCGCAGTCTATCGGCCCTGTCTTCCCCCTGGCTGGCATATGGCAACCTGTAGCAGTGCCGACACAGGAAGTAGGTGCCGACGCCATACAGGCTTACTACGCGCCTTGAGCACTGCGGGCACGAGAACCACAGGCGCTCCCCTCCATAGCGGCAAGGCGTTCTGTCTAAGCTCACCCGCTGCTCTATCGGCCGCCAGTCATCACCGCGCTTCTCTTTGTAGCTTAGAACTAGGGCGTCTTCTGTCACCCGGTAACCGACCGAACCACAGGGTTTACCACGAACCGACCAAGATAGACTGCCGCTGTATCCAGGCACCAAGCAACGCTGCTTGTTCAGGTAGCGAATATCTATACTGGTGGCGTTGTCGGTACTGTGGGCTCGATACCCGCTGCGCCCTGAACCCCATCCACCCATACTGCCTCCAAGTATATTTTCACGAAATCATTAGGGAAATTAGTGTTTACCTCAGCGGCTTGATACGGCTCGCCGAGTAGTTATTGGCAGTGGCATCCTTGTAACCCTTGCCCCGCTCCTTGGCTAAGTAGGAGATCCGATAGAAGGCTTTGCCGTAGGTCTCTGGGTCATTGCGCGCTACCATCGTGTAGCAGGCCCGAGGGGTATAAGGCTTGGGTTCATTGCGGGTTTCCCAGTAGCGCTCGATCCAGCTTATGAGCTTCGAGGGGTGACGGATCTTGTGCCCATTGAGCATAAACACCAGGTGATAGTGCTGGCTCTTGGCCTTCTCCATCTCCCTAACCCACAAATGGCCGACCAACTCCAAACCGTACTTATCCCCGAGCCAGCCCTTAAAGCGCCGCATCATCATCGACAGCTTTTCGTTGTTGCCACTGTATTCGCACAGGTGAAGATCCAAACGGAACACCAACACCCGTGAGTAGCGTGAAAGCATGGCATCCATCTGCCCTTGAGCCGCCTTCAATATGGTCGAATAGCATCCATAGCGCTTGGTCACATTGATTTCTAACTCACCCGTTTTGTGACGCCACACAGGCACCCGAATGACTGGGCTATCCAAGCGCTGGGGATTCTTGCCCATCCCCGGACAGAGAGAATTTACCTAATGCCACACACGCTATAAGCCCTAAGATCACCCTAAGGTTTTCTGTATAGATATTATGAAAAACCGGCGGGATATTGTCGGTAAGGAATACCTGTAGGTCGCATAGCAGCAGGGCGGCATGACGAAAAGCGAGCATCAACTGGGGGGACAATATCGCCTGCTTACTCCTTATCATCTTCGCCCCCAATTTCACTCACGCTCACCGCCTGTAACTCAGGCGGATAAGGCTGAACAATTTGGCCAGCGCCTGCCAGCGCCGCGATAACGGCTAGTTGCTTGTCTGCCGCTTGAACCGTTACGAAATGAGTGTGGGCCTCAATGACCTCAATACGATATTTCATAGTTGAGGCTCCAGCTCTAGACTCATTTGCACACGTGCCCGAGCCGCCTCCTCACTCGCCAAAGCAATGGGCAACCTTGACGTTTCTCGCTCGGCTTGATTTAGAGAGCGTCCACTGAGCTCCAACTCGGCTTCCAACCTCGCCACCTCATCCTTCTGGCGGTCTTGCTCTAAATGACGACTATCCAACCGGTACAGGCCTTTGCTGATGCCTAGGTTGGGTATCCGCCAAAAGCCATGCGTTTGCCCTCTCAGGGCTTGTAGTGCGGATCTTGGATCAGCCCCCGCCAAAGCCAAGCAGAGCTCATCACGGCCATGCTCGCGCCCATCTGTCAGTACAGCCAAAACTTTATAGGACTGGGTTCCTAACGAGGGTAGGTACTCGCGTGGCACATGACTAAGCGCATCAAGGGTTGCCCCTTTAGCCCTGAGTTTCGAGGTAGTACTCGCTGTATTGCTCATCGACTCAACCCTCCTGCTCGGCGGCAAGTTGATCGATCAGAGCGCGTACGTCTTCAGCTCTCCAGGTGGTGATTTGCGGGGATAACTTAATGCCTTGTGGAGCCTTACCGGATTTCACCCATCGCCACCATGTAGCTGGGCTGATCGGCAGCACATCAAGTATTTGGGGAATTCGGACTAGACCGAACTCAGGGAAGGGCTGCGGCAAGATTACCGCGTGGGTTGTTAGCTGAGCTGGTTTGTTCATGGCTGCGCCTCACTGGTTGCTGTTGATTCAGTGAAGCCAGCTTAATTTGAGCGGCGAATAAGCCTGGGTTCAAAAACTAAGCTAGTTTTCCTTATTCTTGATTTCTTTCGTGACTACCCCCGAACAGACACCCAATATTTTAGTAAATCATCGTTACAAACTTCGTATGACCACAGTGTAGGCACGTTATATATCTTCCTTTTAGACCTTGGGTGCTCAAGGTGATCAAAACGCCGTAAATCACCTTCAACTTTTTTGATTGCCCGCTTAATTTCCTGACTATCTGGCTCCAACAAATCGTCACACACCTCGAAAGCGCCACACACCTCGGCAATCAGTTCAACCGGAGCCGCAGGGCGATAACCAAAGTTTGCAGCAATAGCTGGCCGTCCCTCCTTGATGGCCACGTCTCTAGCTAAACCCCTTCCGAAAACCCTTGAATATAGAAGGTAAAACCTTCTAACGAACAACGCTCGAAAGTTATTCACACCCTCGTTTGTCAGCATCAGGTAGTCTTCAGGCGTGAGGAACCCTTCAGGCGTCTCGTTTACACATAAGCTCTCTAATTGGCCCAAGAACTCCTCGGCAGGCTCAAACGAGGGTACCGATGACAAAGCGTCCCTTAATTCTTTTGCTTTTTTGTATACGCGATCTAGCTGTCGGTCTCTTGGCTTCAGAAATTTCTTCAAATCCATGCTGTCTAGCTTATGAGCAAAGTACAAAGAGGCACAAATTACCCCTTTAGCCGCAAGGCCGACTCCAACGGGAGAAGAAGACGAACCTTTCACCGCATCGCATAATAACTCATCACTTTCAGCTCTTTTCAAGGCTAGAGAAAGAGAGAGATTATCCGCAAATAGCTGGTTGATTGGGTGCCCATCACTGGTTAGGTGTTCGAAAATTCGCCTCCGTTCTTCACCAACTGGGGCGCAGAAGGCCCTACTAGCTCGAGAAACAACCTGCTCGCCCAGTTGCGTCAACTCGAATAAGTGATTCATATAGTGCCTAGGATGTACTCGGTACTTCCTAGGCTTGGGCTGAATTAGCACCCTCGGCCTCTGGTTTAAGACAGGCTTCCATCGAAGCCTGTCCGCTTCACACCAACGCCTCTTCATTATCTCTTTGATCTTTCCCCTTTTCTTACCAAATTCCTCACGAACAACTAGCTGTTCGTCTCTTCTTGGACTTCGTCGAATAGCATCCAAGACGAACAGTTCATAAAAATTCTTTGCGTATAGCCTGATTTCTTCCCAAGGTAGATCATATTCAGAACTGCTCACTCCCACCCCCTAATTATTCAATCCAAACGACTAAGTTGATTTACCTCGCCTGCTTGAAATCACCCGCAACCACATTCCCCGACTTCGCCTGATGTGCCAGATCGTCCAGATAATCCGACCAGTGCTGAATCATGCCCGTGCGCTGCTCTAGATGCTTAGTGCGGTTGTAAGCGCGGCCTAGCGGGTCTTTCACACTGCGGCCAGACTGGTGCTCTATCCACTCGACGCGAAAGCCTAGGCGCTCATCGAGCATGGTGCGGGCCGTGGCCCTGAAGCCGTGAAAGCTTTGTTGGCTAGCCGTGCAATAACCCATGTTGCGCAGCGCCTTATTGACCGATTCAGGACTGGCGGGCTTGGCGTGGTCGCGCTGATTGGGAAATACAAAACGGTTCGCGCCGGTAAGCGGTTGAATATCCCGCAGCAGCTCGACGGCCTGACGGCTCAGCGGCACCAAGTGGTCGTGCTCGCGCGTCTTGCGCTCTTTCTTGCGCTCTTTGGGGATATTCCAAAGCTTGGCGTCTAAATCCAGCTCAGCCCACTCCATAGCCGCCAGTTCCCCCGGGCGCTGAAACAGCAGCGGCGCCAATGCCAGCATGGTGCGAATAATAGGGGTGCCCTGATACTGCTCAATCTTTACCAGCAAGCGACCAAGTTCGGCTGGCTCGGTAATGGCGGCGCGGTGCGTTACCCGCTTCTTGGTAAGAGCGCCGGCCAGATCGGTGGCCGGATTGTGTTTAGCGCGTTGAGTTTGCTTGGCATAGCGGCACACCTGATTAAGCACTTGGCGGCCATTGTGGGCGGTATCTATAGCGCCCCGAGCTTCTATGCGCTGTAGGCAGGTGAGTAGATCGTAAGTTTCTAATTCGCTAATAGCGCGATTGCCCAGGTAGGGCAGCAGGTCGTTATCCAATAGCGCGCGGCGTTTCTTGGCGGTGGCCGGTGCCCACTCGGGTAGCTGCTTGGCGTACCACTCATTGGCAAGGGCTGCGAAGGTATTGACCGCAGCCTTATACTTGCCAGCCTTGAGCGCGCGCTTAACTTCACCCGGATCCAAATCATTGGCCAGTTGTTTATGAGCCGTGGTGCAAAGTTCGCGGGCTTCAGCGAGGGATAATGCGGGGTAGGTACCGAAGGAAAGCAGCTTCTCCTTGCCGAAAAAACGGTACTTCATACGCCAATAGCGGCTGCCATTCTTTTTGGCAAGCAGGTAGAGGCCGCGGCCATCGGCAAGCTTGTTGTCGATCAGCTTGCCGTCCTTATCCTTCGGCTTGGCATTCTTAACAGCGGTAGCGGTTAGCTTCATCACATCCCCCAAACGTCCATATGGCGGGTCATTGAGCTCAATTTGGGGGTACTTGATGTTGGCGCTTGACCAAGTACCCCCAGAAACACCCCCAAAAGCAGTGAGATATGGGGGTATGTATTGAGACGGCGTGATAGGAGTATAAACGAAAAAAGCCCGCTAGGAAGCGGGCTCTTAGAGGGTGTGACACTTGCCGACACCAAAATATGGTGCCCAGAGACGGAATCGAACCGCCGACACGAGGATTTTCAATCCTCTGCTCTACCGACTGAGCTATCTGGGCTTCATCGCTTCGACAACAACTTTGCTGTCTCGATGAGGCGCGTATTAAACC
>Ga0209395_1004118_pt1 | contig 17393 bp, 15 predicted proteins | sample GOMGulsemesocosm_3_FD_184635 | JGI IMG/M metagenome (GOLD analysis project Ga0209395, IMG submission 184635) | Methane-oxidizing microbial communities from mesocosms in the Gulf of Mexico - GOM9D Gulf of Mexico (SPAdes) (version 2) | ecosystem: Environmental > Aquatic > Marine > Cold seeps... | reverse complement strand
GCAACGATAAAGAACGATGGCCAAATGCAAAGCATCATTGGAAATATCATTTTTACACCGAGCTTAGCAGCATTTTCCTCAGCCGCTTGCATGCGTTTATCTCGATATTCATCGGCATAAATTCGAATAGTTTCAGCAACACCAGTTCCTAACTTTAGGCTTTGCACGATCACTGAATTTAAGCCTCTAATGTCTTCTAATCCGGTTCGGTCACTAAATTCTTGCAAAGCTTGTTGCATTGAAAGACCAACCCGTACTTTACTGCACACTAAACCTATTTCATGTGCTAAGGCTGGATGCACAAATTCAAGTTCATTTTTAACGCGTTGAAAGGCTTCTAATAATCCTAGGCCCGCTTCACAACAAACAATTAATAAATCAAGAGCATCAGGGAAAAACTTCCTGAGGTCATCCATACGTCTTTTAGCTAGTTGGTGTAATACCATTGCGGGAAGAATGTAAGTAGTTCCCATAGAAAATGCAAAGACATAAACGATAACCATCATTGATAAATTACCAACGACTTGCACTATAATAAACGCAATAGTTATACCTAAAAGTAATGCCATTAACTTAATGGAGTTAAATACTTTTAAAGAGTTTTCAGAGTGAAAACCGGCATGGATCAAAAGTTTTTTAGTGTCTTTATCTCCAGAGAAGCTGCTGTGAATAAACGGAATGTTGTGTAGTTTGTTAAGATTATGCTCAAGAGTAGATGAATAAGCATCATTATATTCAGTAGTGGATGGCTGTTTTTTTAGCTTGTCTAATTGAATTTTAATGGGAGAATATATCCCAGAAAATAAATAGTAAAAAGCAATGGCTAAAGTAATTCCAGCACTTGCAGCTACGAAATAAATGACCCACTTTACTGTTTCTTGATCGGTAATAAAACTTGATAATAAACCTTGTAAGTACTCCATTGTTTATACCTCTATTTGAATCAATTTTTTAATCCACCAAATGCCTACCAACATACCAGCGCCGCCCCACTTAAGAAGATTCAAACCCGCAGGAGTTGCGGTCAACTCGGCAACATAAGCGGGTGAAGACAAATACAACACGGCGAATAGAACAAAAGGCATTAACACTAAAACCCAGCCAGAAAGCCGACCTTCGGCAGATAATGTTTTTATTCTTCGTTTAAAAACAAAACGCTGTCTTATTATTTTAGATAATTTATCAATGTTTTCGGCGAGGTTTCCCCCTGTGGATTTTTGTATAGCGACGGCACTGGAAAAAGCCATTGCTGAGGTACTTGGTACCCGTTTAACAAAATTTAATAAGGCTGTTTTAATGTCGTTACCAAAGTTAATACGATTAAACATGATCTTGAATTCGTCAGCTAAATGCCCGTCCATTTCTTCGAAAACGAGTTTTATCGCATCAGTAAAAGCGTACCCTGCTTGTAAACCTCTTTTTAGTACATCCAGCGCTTCAGGAAATTGTTCTTCTATTTTTTCCATTCGGCTACTCATATCTCTATTTAATTTGATATGAAAACCCAGCAGAACTAAGAAAAAACACAACAGGCTGAAAATCCAATCACTACTCACCAGCCATAAAGCTACGGTAATAATGCTACTAACGCCTAAGGCAATAAATAAGTATTGGTGCCCCAGTAATTTTGAACCTGATATTTCCATTTTGTAGGTTAAGTCTTCAACCCAAGATAATGATTCAAGCCAACGAGTGAAAGGAGGTAATTTACTGACCTTATTATTCAGCAATAAATTTTTTTCAATACTTTTGTCTTTTTCTGCAAGCGACAGTAAATGTTTTTTAAGTTGCTTAGTATCTGCTCGCTGAGGGTTATAAACCGAAACGAATAAGGTTTGAGATAATAAAACGACCGCAGCAAAGACTAAAAGCAAAAAAATCAGTTGAGCACTCATGTTTTCTCCAATTAAAAATCCATGTTTGATATATCTACGCCAAAAATACTGTGTGGCAGATCAATACCTTTAATGGTGAGTTGCTGATGAAATAATGGAATAACGCCAGTGGCTTCGTAGTGACCGATGACTTCCCCTTGGGCATTTCTTTCTTCACGTTTGAATGCAAATATTTCAGACATGGTGATCACATCACCTTCCATACCGGTAATTTCTTGAATACTGGTAATACGTCGACAGCCATCTTCATGGCGTTGCAGTTGAATAACCACATCGATGGCCGATGAGATTTGAGCCCTTATATTATGGATAGGCATTTCAAATCCTCCCATACAAATCATATTTTCAAGGCGTCCTAAAGCATCTCTTGGGGTATTGGCATGTAAGGTGGTTAAAGAACCTTCATGCCCTGTATTCATCGCTGCTAGCATGTCTATGGCTTCCGCGCCTCTAACTTCACCAATAACAATTCGGTCAGGACGCATTCTTAAACAGTTCTTTACTAGGTCTCGTTGTGATATTTCGCCTTTACCTTCAATGTTCGCTGGGCGGGTTTCTAAACGTACAGTGTGAGGCTGTTGGAGTTGTAACTCAGCAGAATCTTCTATGGTAATAATGCGTTCATCATTAGGAATATAACTGGACAAGATATTGAGCAGAGTGGTTTTACCGCTACCGGTTCCGCCTGATATCAACACGTTTAGTTTGCCGTTTACCACCGCTTTGATCAGTGTTCCCATATCTGCATTCATAGAACCATAACCAATCAGTTGATCTGCAGATAGTTTTTCAACGGTAAAGCGACGTATTGACAGTGAAGGGCCATCTAACGCGAGCGGGGGGATAATAGCGTTTACTCTGCTACCATCTTTAAGTCTGGCATCAACCATAGGAGACGATTCGTCTATTCGACGACCAATACGTGACACAATACGATCAATAATATTAAGTAAGTGTTTATTATCATAAAATTGTACGGCTACTTTTTCTAATTTACCGCGTCGTTCCACATAAATACTATCAAAACGGTTCACTAAAATATCAGCAATAGTGGGGTCTTCTAATAATGTTTCTAAAGGGCCTAAACCTAAAATTTCATCAATAATTAACTTAATCAGTATTTGTCTAACATTTAAACTTAAAGGTCTGGGTAATTCACCAAATAAGTTATTACATAGTTGGGTTATTTGATCTTTTGCTTGTTCATGCTCCATGGTTTCTAAAATGGATAAATCTAGCATGGTTAATATTTTTCCAAATATTTCCTGCTTGGTGTGCATGTCATCACTGGTTAAAACGCTGAAAGGGTCATCGGATTTTTTATCGAATAATGTCATGAGTCTTCCTTAATATTTTGCTGAAAAATCCTGATTTTTCTATTGTTATATCAATCGGAAATACTTGGTCAATGATCCGGCATATTTCTTCATGAATAACTTTGTTTTCTGATACTTTTGTTAGAGAAGAACCTAGATCGGTGCAAGAACTTGCTAGCTGATAATTATTGCTAACATAAAAAACTTTCTGGATAGCTAACGCTTCTTTGATATCGTCAAGATTGATATTAGTAACCTTTTTTGAATGACGATTAACAATGATGGTAATTATGTCTTTACTGATACCCATTCTGTCGGTGAGTTGATGGATAAGCGCTTTGGTTTCTCGTAGGCTAATAATGTTTTGTTGAACAACAATTATTATTTGGCTAGACAATAAAACCAAAGGTAGGGTAAGTACTTCTAACCCTCTTGAAAGGTCGGCTAAGACTAGGTCATGATTGAGCTTTATTTTCCACAATAATTGCTCTAAACGGTTAAAGTTTTCACTTTGTCCGCTTTCCAATTGGGCGTAGGCTTCACAGGCAAGTAAGCTTAAGTTTTTTCGTTTACTCATCATTGATTTAATTGCCATGTTATCGAGTTTATCAATTTCGTTTAAGGCATCATTTAAGAAGTAGTGACCGGTTAAATCGAGAGAGTCGGCCAATGATCCGTAATGTAGGTCGCCATCTATTAGTACTATTTCTTCTTCACAAAGTTTAGCGGTAATTTCTCCCAAACATCCGGTAATAAAACTAGCTCCAGAGCCCGATTTACCGTTTAAAATACTAATGATAGGTGCGATTTTTTTATGCTGCAAAATGGTATTTGCGCAATCGGTTAAAGCGTTAAATAATTCCTGCTCAATGGCTGATATTGAAATAACATCTTGTACATGAAAGTGCATAGCGGTTTTAATAACATCATGATCAATATTGTCACCTAGCAGCAGAGTAGGCATATTTTGTTTAGCTAACTTCTCAATAATTATTTTAATATTAGCGTTATCCTTACCTATGGCGAGAATAACTAATTCAAATTGGCTGAATTGTTTGGGAATTTGTTCGGTAAACTCTACTTGAAGGTTATTAATTAGGGAAAACTGGTACGACAAGGCTTGTGTAATATCCGGCTCGGTAGATATCGCCAAAACACTGAGATGAATAGGTAAATTCTGCTTATTGCAGACAATATTATCTTTATCTGAAGATTTGTTTTCAGTTAATTCTATAATATTATTAGAACTATTTGTTTTCATTCAAATTCCTTAATTGCCCTGGTAAACAATATCCTTTAGAAACTCTCCTTGAACCTATGTTCTATATAATGCAGTGCTGATAACTTAGGGAGGCGACGTGGGTAAACATAAAGTGTTAGTTTGTCGTGTAACGCCTAAGCTCTCTCTTGGTAGTGTAGTAGAAAAATTAGGAGAGTTGATGGTTACCCATAAACCAGGGATCATTAATTGATGTTGATAATTAAAAATACCGGCTCTGACTAACTGAATGTCATTAATATCATCGCTACTATCAACAACACTGCCATCAAGCCTTAAATAACTTATTTCTAGGTTTGACCAAGTGAGTCCAGGTGCAAGAATGGTATTATCAAACATTGCTGCTTGGCGCATAGGATCAAAAGCTTCAACGGCTGTTGTATCAAAATAGCAAACGGTGGCTAAACGGGCTCCTCGCCTAGAAGCTTCGGTTAACACATTCCAAACAAAAAAAAGTCTACCTACTTCAATTACTGCAAATAACAAAATAAAAAATAGTCCACCCACAATGGCAAACTCTACGGTATATAACCCTTGTTGCGACTTAAGTTTTGCTGTTTTATTACCAGAGAACATGGTTATAACGCCCTCATGGTGTAGCTTGAAACCAAGGGAAAGCTTAGATCGATATTATTCCCTAAACCAAAAGTGCTGAGGGTATCTGAAAAAATGGGCTGCCAATTATAATTAACGGTGACGATAACAAAGTCTCCACTAATCGATAGGCTAATATCATCATCATCAAGGTTGGGAAATAGGGCGGTAGCGTTTGATGACTGACTAAATTTGATTAAATTTTTCGTGTTTTGTGAAATAGAGTCTTTGATCACAATACTGCCATTATCGCCAAATATGACATTACTACTGAGATAACGGCTAGCGTCTCGAACCGATGTATTGAGCGCATTATACTGATATAACATCCGACCAAATTCTGCACAGGAAAAAATTAACAATAGTAAAAAGGGTAATATTAAAGTGAACTCTATTGCGGCTAACCCTTGTTGTTTATTTAAATTTATAAATAATTTATTCATCACCCCCCCTAAGAATCCTTGCTGCCCGGTACATGGAAAAGCACCATTTTATATGGCCCTGGGGTATCATCAGATTCTAATGAGGCATCACCACCACCAGGGCAGTCATAAAGAAACTCGCCAATAACATAAGACTCTTGTCCTTTTTGTTCGACTGATTGCGTTAAGAAAAAGCAACCCACACCCAAAAATTCAAGATTATTAGCACCATTGGTGGCCTCATTAATGCCACAATCAACAATTACCACATTCATAATACGGCGGCCTACGCCCTCCATGGTATGCGTAACATTACCCGTGAGTAGCTTGGTGGTGGAAGGTGTGTCAGTTAAAGAAGCACAAGCATTATCATTCTGTATGTTGTCTGCTATATATTCATCCACACTATAAGCTTTGTTTATAGCTTCTATTTCGAGTGTACCGTCATCTTCGATAGTTATCTTTTCACCCTGACAAATATTCTCGTCTCTGGGGTGAACGGTTGAATTAACAGGGCCATTCCATTGGCCCATGCGGGTATTAAGTCCTTGCGCGACAGGGCCGACAGTATTACCTGGTTCAGTTGGCACTGATTGGTTGTCATCGCTGTCGTCAAAACATATTTGAGCGATACTGTCTTCTCCGGCCATAGCCGAGCGAATATCCGCGGCGCCAGAATTATTGTCGAGGCGAATAAGCTGAAAATTACCCGGACCAATAGGAGAATCAGTATTTGAACCTATTTTCATTACGTATAACTTCTTCATCCCTAGCCCGAAATTAGGTAAGGGGCTATTTTTTTCAGCACAAACCGCCATCGGTACCAATTGGGTGAAACAATTTATTATTGCGGTACTAGGCCCAGCTAAAGCCGTTGCAGAAACTTGTTTATTGAAACTAAAAATATCAGCAAAAAAGTTGTCTAAGCTCAGTTGTGTTAAAGATACTTTGACATAGGGAGCGTCATCCAAAAGGCCGGCTACGGCAAATGGGTCAGGAAATTCAGAATATTCTATCGTTAGAATGGCTGTGCTATCTGCATCATTATCATCTAAGTCAATCGCACGCGCTAATTCAGACTGATCAATATATGCAAGATTTAGCTGCAATAAATTTACCGCAGCTGCAGAGGCTTGATCACGTGTTGCACCTTGATCAATTTCTTTTGCAGCGTGTAATGCTGCGGCATCGACTAAATTTTGTAACCGACCTTTGTTGAGTAACAAATGACCTACATCTAAGGCCATCGCAGCCATGATAATAAGGGTCAACAAGCTGATAACAAAAAGTACGAGCACATTACCTGATTGATTCGTTTGTAACATAGTGAAGCGCCTATTGACTGCTTTGTGTCATTTGACGAGAAGCTTTCATGTCATAAATACTGCGTTGGTATTTCCTTATTAAGTTCTTCCCGTAGTTGCCATCTAGATCAGCAATAATGCCGTCGTTACGCTCAGCCGCATTAAGATCAAGTATTTGTACTTGTTTAATTTGTTTGCTGGATAAAGCCAAAACATAGCTAGGCTGTTGGGCACACCCTAGTACAAAAGTACATGTGATGCTGATCAGGGTCACTTTTGTTAACGTTTTTCTGGTTGAACCGATAGTGTGTAAAGTGCGATTTACTAAGTTGTTAATTTTCATCATTAATCCTTAGTGGGTTTTAATTGGTGGCCATAATGTTGATTGGTACCACCACCATTAGTTAAAATAACGTCGCTACCGCTAACGTTTTTATTAAGGGAGTTGCTTGATTGTGGTTTATTTTGTTTGGTCATTTTTCCCAAGAGATAAAATTCAAGATCAGATACCGGTACAAAACCGTCAGTAGGTAAAGCAACGCCTTCTTTATTGAAGGGACGAACTAATCGAGGCGTAACCATAATAACGAGTTCAGTTTGACCACTAATGTATTCATGGCTACTAAAAAGTTGCCCTAATATCGGTAAATCACCTAATCCAGGTAGCTTATTTACACTGTCTCGTAAGGTGTCACTTAATAAGCCCCCGATGGCAATGGTTTGACCATCGCCAAGTTCGACAGTAGATTCTGCTGTTCTTTTAACAATAGAGGGAACAACTAGCGTAGAACCCGAACCCGCAGGCGTAACACCTACACCGTGGGAGTTAGTTAATTCACTTACTAACACTTTAAGGTTGAGGTTAATTTTCCCTGAATCTAAAATGGTCGGGACAAAGCTAACCCCTACACCAAAGTCTTTAAATTGTATCGTGGTACCTTCTTCACTAGGAACGGGCACAGGGAATTCGCCACCGGCTAAAAATTCAGCTTTTTGGCCACTTAAGGCAGTAATGTTCGGCTCTGCGAGTATTTTGGCTAAACCATTTTGTTTGGCGATATCTAACGCAAAATCAAATTGCATATCGCTACGCAGCAAAGATCCAAAAAAACCGCTATTAATGTTAGCGCCTGTGCCTGCACCAATGCCATTTAATAAAGCACCGCTACCATCAGAACCATTAAAAGTTAACGACATTTTTGAGTCGAATTTTCGAGATATTTCAGTACTCACTTCGGCAATCGTCACTTCCAACATAACTTGGTGACCACCGCCTATAGAAATCATATTTAATACTTCGCTGCGTTTTTTACCCACAGATGCTGCTTCGGCATAACCTCTAGATAATTCCACCGCGACATTCATTTTGGCTAAAGAAGAGGCTTGACCACTAATCACTAATTGCCCCTGAGACGTTTGCACAGCAAGCTCTTCATTAGGCAAAAAGTGATGTAGTCGATTACGTAAGCTGACTAAATCATGGGTAACTTCTAAGTTAATAATATCAATTAACTTATCTTCTTCATCCCATACCATTATATTGGTGGTACCTAATCTTTTACCTATGATATACAGTTCATTGGCACGTAAAATTAATATATCAGCAATGAGTTCATTACCGACAGATATACGGCTAACTGCCTGTTTAGTTGTAAGGTTTCTGGATTTAAAAATAGGTACTTTAAATACATCATTTACTAAAAGGGTTGGCCCACCTGCTTTAACCTCTGTTGTTATTAGCAGTTGCGCAATAACCAATAATATAGAAAAACCGAACAAGAAAACCTTGTTATGTATTTCAACTTTCATGAGCAATCCTTATTAAGTTTAATATTGATAGCCAGAGTTAAATTATAGACTGACCTGAATAGTTTGTTGTTTAATACCTTTGATTAACTCAACTCGTTGTCTTTGTTTTACCTTTTTTATCACTTTATCTGAAGGCTCGATAGCAGCTGTAACAATCGGTTTAGGTGGTAAAGGTTCTTGTGTCGGTTCTTCACTGGCTATCAGTATTTCTTCGTTATCAATTGGATTGCGTAATGCTAATTGTAAATAGCCATTTTTTCGGGCACTCATTATGATTTCTGCTTGGGGTAAGCTAACTTCTACCGTTACAGCACGTACTAGCTTCGGCTTGTTTTCACTACTGGCTGCGCGTTGGTCAACCGCTAATATTTTTACTTTCGAAAGAATAACTTCAGTGGTTGGTTTGCCTTCTTGTTGAAAGGTATTGAGAATATCAACGGTATTCCCTGGTAATATAAAACCAGCAACCCCCACCACATCATTTACCCTAATAGTGATTGCACGCATATTCTTGGAAATTAAACTGGCTAAGTAGCTACCGTCACCTTGGCTTGCTAATCGCTCTAATCTAACAATGTCGCCAATATACAGTTGATTTTTAGCTACTTTACCTATGGCTTCTTCTAAGTTGTTGATGGTTTTTTTAGGAACCATTGATATGGGAAATATAGCCAAGCGCACATGAGTAGCTTGAATAATTGTACCTGTTGGAATATTTGCTGTAGTGACTACAACATTAGCTTGTTCTTCGGTTAATTCTTGTTGATTACTATCAAGCCAATTTTTAGCAATAAATACTGCGCCAACGCCAAAAATAGCAGACATGATAATAAAAATAATCGTATTCTTATTCATTTTTTACTCCTAAAGTTGCGGAGTTAGCTATTACATTAGCTAACGCTTACTGACTTAACTAATTGATCAACAATATTGTATTTCCAAGTGTCTGGCCGGGTTAAATGTAGTAATGCTGCCAAGCAAAACGGAGTAATACCGGATTTACTTGGGGCGCTAGTTGATTAAATTTAATTTGGTCACTAACAATGCTGAGTAGATCTCTTGGCAGACAAGGTAAATAATCCTTTTTATCTATTTTGTGGCATTGTTCAATCAGGTACTCGAAAACAGTTTCATCACAGCTAAGTTGATATTCAGCACAGGTGATAAACCAAAGTTTTTTGTAGAGTTCAACGGACAAGGGATCAAATCTAATTTTATAACCTAAGCGACGTAAAAAGGCGTCATCAACTAATGCTTTTGGTGATAAGTTCGTTGAAAATAAGAGGATTAGTTCAAAGGGAATTTCAAAATGTAAACCATTTGGCAAGGAGAGAAAGTCGCGGCGCTCTTCTAAGGGAATTATCCAACGATTGAATAGTTCTTCGGGAGAAATCTTTTGGCGCCCCAAATCATCTAATAATAAAATGCCATTATTGGCTTTTAATTGCAGTGGTGCTTTATAGGTTCTATTATCAGAATCAAAGTTAACTTCCAGCATATCAGCGGTTAATTCGCCCCCAGTGATAATTAACGGTCTTTGACATAAATGCCAACGAGTATCATAACCATGAGTTAAGGTCACTAATTCTGCTGAAGTGCTATTGGAGTTCTGTTCATTTTCACTAAGTACATGAACTTGAGGATCAAATACTTGTATAATAATATTATTGATTTCAATCGCTGAAGGTATTAATACATCGTCGCCAAATATTAAGTTTAAATTCCGGCAAAGATAACTTTTACCTACTCCAGCGGCACCATAAATTAATATTGGTTTACTGGAGTTCAACGCGGGTCCGATGTTAGAAATTAAATCAGGAGAAAACATTAGCTTGTTAAATCGTTCTTCTATCAATTCTTTAATGACTAAGGTATTGCGACTGGTTTGCTTAATACAAATAGCGCTATATTGGCTCAAAGGCACAGGGCAAACACCTAAATAGCCATCAAGGGTAAAGGCTTTTTCTGCTTCAACTATACCAATAGCACTTAGTGCATAGCGCATTTGTCCGTTACTGTCTGACTGGCGATTTTCCAACCAATTGGTGGATTTTGCCTGATCTAATAGATCTTGGATAATACCGCCACTTAAGGCCATATTGTCAGCTAATTGGCGAACGGTAATAACATGCGCAACCAGAATATGTTTGATTAATAATTGTAATAAAAGTTGGGTAGATAAACCGGTATCATTAATGGTGCAAGGTCTATTGGCAAACTCTTTAACGTTATGACTAGGTTTGTGTGAAAGTGTATGTGATGTTGTATTGGGCGCTGCTTGCGATGATAGTGAAGAAGAGGTATCCGATCCTGAATTATCCTTTTTTGATTCGGCTGAAAGTTCGGCACGACTGGCTAATAACTGACTGGAAAAATTAGCATGTTCACGCTCAATACTTGAACTCAGCTTTTCATTTGAGTTAGGAGTATTATCTGAGTTATCAGTAAATTCAGTAGATGAATCCATAATGATTCCTTTGAACATATTCAGCGAAAGCTTTCTGTGCGGTTATATAGATGAAACTAATCTATGCCATTACTCGGGTAAGTAAGGCTTTATCTACACAGCATGTATTCGTATTTTTAACAGATCTTGTTAAGCTGTTAATAATTTAAAGGTAAATTAAAATTATTCACTATCATTACAACGTTAGGGTCGAGGTAACAGGCCATAAGCCAGCCTAAAGCCAGTGCTGGCGCATAGGGTACGAGTAAGGGAGGTGATTTTTGTATACTTTTATTTTTCGTTTTAATAAAGCTATGGGTTATCATATTCATAACGCCAGACCAACCTACTTTATATAGGGCTAAAACAAAACTGGTAAACGTACCAAAAATCACGCCAAAAACTAAAGACCACATCAGTAATAAAGGTCCTGAAAGCGCACCTACTGCTATCATTAACTTAACATCACCAGCGCCTAAACAACGAAAGTAATAAGCTGGCAATAAAATCAATAAGGCTAGCCCAGCCCCCAAAAACGCTTGTATTATGCCATGCCATTGATGACTAATACTTTGCAGCAATAGTGCCAACAGAAGAGCAAACAAACAGAGTTTGTTGGGAATACGTTGATAGCGCAGATCAAGGTATAAGGCGCTTAACAATAGCAATATGGAGGCTACTAGCATCATCATTGATTTATCACTCTAATCGGTTAGACAATCGCCTAAATTTGTATTATTAGTAGCATCAGCATCGACTTCAGCTTGCGTAGCTTCACTCCCACCGCTAGCAGCACAACCCAATGTATTAATTTGTCCAGTGGCATTATCACCTAAGGTAGCAAATGCACCCACCATACCACCTACCACTAAACCACCGGCAATCGCATATTCAACTGCCGTTAAACCACTTTCATCTTCAATAAACTCTTTGATAAAACGAGTAAATTTGTTCATGAGTAACTCTCCAATAAATATATAGTTATAAAGCGAGGAGTGATTGTGTTTATCTTGGAGGTTAGTACCAAGCTTAGATAACAACTCCGAGCTGATTAATTACAATTCCACTCATTTTGTGTTTTTTCATTCTAGTAACATCACGAATTAGTATGTTATGTATATAAAATAAGGCTGCTCACTTTAAATACATAAACTTTATATTTTGCAATTCTCTCTGATACGAAACAAAACACTGAATAAGTAAAGCTGACATAACTCAATAAAATATGAGTACAGTAATAAAGATAGGAGAAATTTTATCGCTGGACTAACATCACATTGCTAACCCTTGCACTAGATTGCGAATTCAATAATATTTTCGCGTCTTGCTGGTAGATATCTCTTTGCCAATGGAGTTTTCCAATCTCAGTTACTATAACGGTTTGGTAGGTTAGATAGACCGGAATGGCTTGTTCCAGCGAAAAATGTTTTGTTTTAATGGATGCAATAGCGTTAGATACTTGCTTTTTTCTCTCTTTAGTTCCATGTGCTAAAAAGTGCTGAGCGAGCCTATTTGATGATTGCAGGCGAACACAGCCATGACTTAGGGCTCTGTTCGCCTTTTTAAATAGGTGTTTACCTGGCGTGTCGTGTAAATACACCGAGTGAAAGTTTTTTATGTTAAAACGATACTTTCCTAATGCATTGTTTTTGCCAGATGCTTGCACTAATCGGTATTGACCTAAAGCACTTTTAATAGCGGGTGTATGTTTAAATACCGGTTTAAGTACGAGGCTATTACCATACCCTTTAGCTAATTTGAAATTTTGTCTACGTAGTGAACCCGGGTTACGAGCATTATCTAACAATAACTCTTTATGAATAATGTTATAGGTAGGAGTCCATAGTGGGTTAACTGTAACGCTATTTACCTGAGTCACCATAATGGGAGTTGGGTGTTGGCGATCACCAACAATAACTTTCATTGATAAGGTTTCTTGTTGGTTTTCCACTAAGGATAACCGGTAAGAGGGAATGTTAACCATTACATATCGATGCGGTGGAACACTCGGTAAAGATAACCAACGCCATAAGTTTATTTGCATTATTTTAATGCGTTTTTCTGGGGGAGTGTTAAGCGACTTTATGGTTTCTGGTGTTAACTTCCCTTGCGCAGTTAAACCGTGACGAGTTTGAAACTTTTTAAGTGCAATGATGATTTCAGGATCGAAAATATGTTGTCTGAACTGTGAGTAGCCACTTGGATCAAGATCCCCTAATGAAGATAAAATATAACGAAGCTTAGTAATTTGTTTATGGCCTTGTCCTAATTTAAAACGGAGGTCGTTGTCTAGCTGAGGCCAAGGTTTTTTGGATAAGGTTCTAAAATATGAAATGGCAGACCGTAAGAGGATAACTTCATCAAACTGAGGTAGTAATTTTTCTACGTAGCTTGCTAATTTTTTATTTTTTATCGCCTGCTTAATATCTTCTCTAGGGTTTTCAACGGGCTTTAATTGATAGCCATTGAACAAGGTAGCAATATAAAATAATTGATGGCTTAATTCTTGATCTACATTTGGAATATTGGCTAAGGGCAGAGTATTTTCAAATGGAAAAGGGCTAATACCTAGATCGTTAAGCAAGCTAAGTAACGATATTCCAGACAAGTTAAGTTGATTGTTATCAAACCAAAGATGATCTTGTCCGTGTAGCTTAAGTAATTGTTGGTAATTAAGTGGAACATTATCAGAAAGGTTAAACCTATTAGCACTCGCTTCCTTAAACATATGCTCATTAATCTTTTGGTTAATCAAAATGCTTTGTTCATCAGCTAAAGTGTGTGTGTTCCACAGAACCAGTATCAATACCAGTAACCCATAAAAGAACCATAGAAATGTTTTGATGTTCATTTTATCTCCTTGGTTCTTTGATTAACGGCCGGATACAAATTTAGCTGAACGGTTAAGTTGGTTATGGTTAACTTCAGAAGCAGGTAATAATTCCATTCTTAGTTTTTGATAACGTTGATACAAGCAACTTAATTCAATACCTATTTCATTTTTTATGTAGGCAGATGGCGTTAGGCCAATATGTTCTTTAAAACTGCGACAAAAGTGTGATGGATTAGAGAAACCTACATGGAAGGATACATAGGTGATTGATGCATTTTCTTCAACAAGCAAATATTCACTTTCTTCTAAACGTCGGCATAAAATATATTGGCAGTAACCAATACCGCATAAATCTTTAAACATATGGCTTATTCTGCTTGGGCTTAGATTTAAACGAGTAGATACTTGTTGTAACGATGGGGCATCAACATAGTGAGACTCAATGATTTCAAACAAATCTTCTAATGGATGACTCACTATTTCTTCTGTCGAGGGAATATAATTATTGGGAATAATGGTGTGTTCATAGCATTCAATATTGGTTGATTCGTTTAATTCAGCCGCTAGATTGTTAATGGCTTTATTATTAATAGGCATTTTCAAAACATCTCTAACCCTCATTTTAATGGCATGATGTAACATTGGGATAGAGACTTGATTACTGACCACGTAAAGGGATTTTTTAGGGTAGTTTCTGTGGATGTGTTCTAAATTGTAGCGATGAACATCAGACTGACAGTCCATCACGTAGGCGATGGCGTCTAAAGAGTTATTTATATCATCTAAAGAAGTAATAGTTTTAGAGCATATTTTGCTCGAGAAGCAATTATAAATCCTTTCAACGGTTGCTTTATTACTCCCGACAATACCAAAATATTTTTTGGGTTGCAGAGTAGTCATAATCATTCCGTAGCATAAGTTTTTAACTTAGGGCTAATAAAATTAAAATTGTTCGACTACAGCTAAATGCATATATCACGCCGAACTCGATAAAATACAAGAAAACAACGGCATGAAAAATAATGAAAATTAGTCAGTAGTAAATATGTAAAAATACCTGACACTTTCTAATCTGATCCTCGTTAGCCTAAAGCGATTATCACCAGATCCGCTAGTATTTCTCCTATAATGGTAATTAACTTTAAAGGAGTTGGAGAATATAAGGGGAAATAATGAAACACATTGTTATTAGTTGGCCTCGTTTATTTCGATACAGCATGTTATTTATTATTTTTGCATTGTTGCTAACCATATCTATGTATATTTGGTTCTCACCAAGCTTAGCTGAAGCATGGGAAAAAGGACTCGCGTTTACCATTAAAGATATAAAATTATCGATGGAATTATCTTTAACCTTTTTTATTTTTATTAGCTTTCCCGTTCTATTATTTCGCTTTATGTATTACTTTTCTAAAATGATTTATCGTGGCAGAAAACCCAACGTTGCCATTTTGAATGTTCAAACCTTATATAACCCGTTATATTTTTTGTTTATGCCTCGTTTACTCAATACCTTGGGCATGGATTATCGTCGACGTTGTTTAGTTGCATTAATACTCTTAATTGCTGTTTATGTAACTATGTTCTTCATTAATAATTAATCGTTATTGTTCATATAGGGAATGTTATTTGGAAGTGAGCACCTTCAGATGCAGCAATACATTTGAACGTGCCATCGAGTTTACCTGTTATTAGATTATAGCTAATAGACATGCCTAAACCAGATCCTCCTGTAGATCGTGCAGTGGTATAAAAAGGATCAAATACTTTTTCTTGTTGTATTTCTGTTAAACCAATACCATTGTCGCGATAATCTAGGGTGACTTCATTATTTTCATGATGTAGCGAAATCGTAATCTCACCTTGAGTTTTGCCTTTAAAGCCATGCTTTAATGAATTCATTATTAAGTTTGTTATTATCTGAGCGATGACACCAGGAAAATTATTAAGCTCAATTTCATGGTTTGAATGAATACTTACGTTATGGCCACCTTTTTTAAATTGTGGTTGGAGGCTCTGTATAACTTCTTTTATATAATCAAGTAATTTAAACAACCTTCTTTCTTCGCTGCTTTGATCAACAGCAACCTGCTTAAAATTACTAATAAGTTCACCTGCTCTTTCTAAATTCCTACTTAAAATAGTACTGGAATTTTTGGCTCCAATCAGTAAAGTTTCTAATGAAGATTTTGTTATTTGTCCCGCTTTGAATTCTTTTTCAAACGATTCTATTTTATCGGTTAAATGAGATATTGCGGTAACACTAACACCTAAAGGGGTATTGATTTCATGGGCTACCCCTGCGACTAAACCTCCTAAAGCCGCCATTTTTTCAGACTCAACCAGTTGTTCTTGAGCGTTATTTAATTGTAGATTGGCTTCTGCAAGTGCGTTCATATTCGTATGTAATTCTTGATTTATTTTATGCTGAGTTTTTTTACTATTATAAATAACGACAAGAATGATTAAGATGGCCAAAGTAATAATGCCAGTGGTGATAAGAACGATGTATTGATTTTGAATAACATTCGATTGCTGGGCGAGTTCTTGTTTTTGTATTGCGTGCTGACTTTCTAAATTATTCAGTAGTTGTTTTCTTTCGCTGATTTGTGTTCCTAAAAATAAAATATCTTGTTCTTTTTGTTGAATTCCTTGTTTTAGTTTTTGTAAATTATTTATATTTTCAGTGAGTTGAAGCTGACTTTTATCAAGTTCTTTTTCAATTCGACTGATGTTTGATTGCAAAGCTACAATTTCAGTTTTATTTCTTTTTAATTCAACACCTTGTTTGTCCATTGTGTTATTTTGAACGGCTAACTTTTTTTTCTGCGAAACTAACTGAGATTGTTGTAAAGATAATTGTTTTTCTCTGGTCGCAATATTATTTTTAAGTGCTGTTAAACGGTTTGATTGCTGTTCAATTTCATTCAAGCTATTGGTTATGGTAACGTTCATTTCTTTAAGGACATTAGCAATATCTAATTCAGTCCCTCCAAGTACTAATATATCAGGCGAAACGGTTAATTTTGCATTAAGCATTTGATATCTATTCAATTCAAAGCTAATTTTACCGCCATCTGTATCAATAAAGTTGAGCATGGTTTGTCTTTTTTCAGCGGCATTATCACTGACAATAAGAGTCGCTCGTTGATCTAACTGCTTTGAAATGTTTTTTAAATTTTTTGATTGAGTTTTATCAAGCACAATCAAATGAAAAGGGCTGTTTTTTTTGATAGAAGATATGTTGATAACATTAATATTGAACTGTCTAACCTTTACGTCTTGTAACTTCTGCAGTGCTTGGTAAAACTGCTTTTCACTGCCGTAAAAACCAATATTGAACTTAACGATTTTTTTATCATTCGGCCACTCAACATATTTAATAAAGTTGAACACATAGGCTGCTTTAATTTGTTCAGAAACAAATTGCTGAGCTGGCGTTGCAGGTAAGGAATAAAGCAATATACTTATAATGAATATTATCTTTAATCGAAT
>Ga0209395_1004117_pt1 | contig 17397 bp, 13 predicted proteins | sample GOMGulsemesocosm_3_FD_184635 | JGI IMG/M metagenome (GOLD analysis project Ga0209395, IMG submission 184635) | Methane-oxidizing microbial communities from mesocosms in the Gulf of Mexico - GOM9D Gulf of Mexico (SPAdes) (version 2) | ecosystem: Environmental > Aquatic > Marine > Cold seeps... | reverse complement strand
TGGTCTAGTAGTACTCGATAAAGACTATAAAGTACAAATATTCAATGGTTTTATGGAAAATCATAGTGGCATGCTACCCGGAGAGGTAAAAGATAAAACAATTTTTTCACTATTTCCTGAAATTCCTCAAGAGTGGTTTGAACGTAAAGCGGAGTCAGTTTTCTTACTAAAAAATAAAGCATTTACCATCTGGGAGCAGCGACCTTATTTATTTAAGTTTGATAGCTATCGTCCTGTTACCGGTAGTGCCGATTACATGTACCAGAATACCACGTTTATTCCATTACTTTCTGCTACTGGCGTAGTAAGCCATTTATGTTTGTTGGTTTATGATGTAACCGATAATGCGGTCAATAAAATGAGTTTAGAAAAAGTCAATGAAGAGCTTGCGGTGTTAAGCCAAACCGATGGTTTAACTAAACTCTTTAATCGTGCTCATTGGGAAAATTGTTTACAGGCGGAATATAAGCGCTGGGCTCGTAGTCAGCACTCAAGTTCGTTAGTTATGTTAGATATTGATCACTTTAAAAACGTTAATGACACTTATGGCCACATGGTCGGTGATGAAGTTATACGACAGTTAGCAGGTTTGATCCGTGAGCAATGTCGGGAAACTGATATCTCAGGGCGCTATGGCGGGGAAGAGTTTGCACTGATTCTTTCTGATACCAACTTAAAAAATGCTTATATTTTTGCCGAGCGTTTACGTAAGCGAGTTGAGCAATCGGTCATTAAATACAATGATATAGAGCTTAGCTATACCATTAGCTTGGGTATTGCTGAAGTAGAGCCATGTATTAAAACGTATGAAGCGTGGATAGAGTGTGCCGATGCAGCCCTTTACCACTCAAAAGAAAATGGCCGAAATAGAGTTGGTTTACACCCTAAACAAAGCTAGAACGCTATAGTGTAAGGTAATAGTTATAGCCCTACAGGCGTTTAAATAAAGTATTTCGATAAAGTTTAGCTAATGTATTCAAGCGCTAATACGCCTATTTGACAGACAAGAGCCAATATAAAAAACGATAGCCAAGGCTATCGTTTTTTATTTCTAGTAGAAGCTAATTGTAATAACTTGACGGTAAACAAAGGCACGATAATTAATAGTAATAATATTAATTTTGGACATTGGCTATAGGGGGTCTTACCGGTTACTAGTGCTATTTCTGTTGTTAACACCGCTTCTTCAAATTGTGGAATTCGTTCAATAAACTCTCCCTTGTGATCGACCACCGCAGTAATACCATTATTGGTGGATCTTAGTAGAGGTCTACCAAATTCAAGTGCTCTCATCCGAGCTATTTCCATATGCTGAGGTGGACCGTGTGAGCCCCCAAACCAAGCATCGTTACTCACGGTAAGTAGCAAATCAGTTTTATCGGTTAAATTAGCAGCCAGTTGATGCGGAAAAGCAATCTCAAAGCAAAGTAATGGTAATAAATGAAACTCTTTTGCCACTAAGTTCTGTTGTTGGTAATTTCCCCGGGTAAAAGAAGACATGGGTAGGTTAAACAAGGGGGCAATCGGACGTAGCCATTCTTGAAAAGGAACAAATTCACCAATAGGGAGTAAATGATTTTTTGCATAGCGATTACTGTGGTTATAATAATAACCGCGCTGGTCGTCTAAGTGCTTTTTCCCTAAGGTAATTAAACTATTAAAATACTCTTTTGTTTCAAAATTATAATTAATAATACCAGTAATTATTGCGCTGTTATTAAGTAATGCGCTCCGGTTTACGGTGCTTAAATAATATTGTACTGCTGGCTCTAGTGCTGGAATAGCTGATTCTGGCCATATAACAATATCAGCGTCAAAATTTTCTCGGGCGTGATCTAAATACTTGAGCATGGTGGGCCACTCTTGCTCTGGTGACCATTTAATTGCTTGGGCAATATTTCCTTGCACTAAGGCAACTTTCACCGTTTGATCATTTGATTGTACCCAACTAACTCTCGGTAGTAGCCAAGCGCTAACGGTTAACGTTATTAGTAATGTTAATGGGATAGCAATAGCAGAAATAAAAGAGCTAGTGGGTAATCTATGCCTAACGGCATGAAATACTTTAACCAAGCTAATATTAATATAGAGCACCAAAGCCGTGATACCTACTTCGCCAATAATAGGGGCAAAAGCGGCTAAAGGGCCGTCAATTTGACTATAGCCTAAGGATAACCATGGAAACCCGGTTAGGAGTGATGCTCGCAGATATTCTGTGATTAACCAAAAAGGAGGAAGTAGCCATAAATTAAGTGTTTTTTCTTTTGAAAATAGTGCGGTAAGGTAACCAGCAAGCGCGGGGAAAATAGCTAAATAAAGGCACAACATCAACATCACCATTAGCGAAACAATTAGCGGTAATCCGCCAAATTGGTCGATACTAACGTGCACCCAACTAATACCACTGGCAAACCAACCAAAAGCAAAGATAGCCGTTAATTTTGCCGCCGCCTTGGGCTTTGCATTCGAGATAAAAAATAGCGCGATACTAGGTATAAATAGCGCAAGATACCATTGTGAAAAGGGTGCATAAGCAACGACCATAGTTAAGCCGGCTAAAAAGCATAACGCGCGCTGATAATTCAGAATGTTTTTTACAAAGCAAGTAGAAAACCAAGTGCCAATAGCAGTAAAACGTTGAGCCGAGTTATGTTTAGTCACTCAATTTTCCATTGATCTTATGCTTTTTACTTACAGTGACTTGTAGCATCTGTAAGCGTCGGTTATCAGCCGACAATACCTTGAATTCCAAAGGACCGATAGTCACTTGCTCACCTTTTTGTGGCATGTGATTGAGTTGCTTAATGATAATGCCAGCAATAGTATCGGCGGATTTTTCATCAAAGTCACTATTGAAATATTCGTTAAAGTCCTCGAGCTCAGTCAATGCTCTAACATGAAATACATTGCCTGCCAGCAGCTTGATATCTTCTTCAATTTCATCATCGGTTTCATCTTCAATTTCACCGACAATTTGTTCAAGAATATCTTCTATGGTGATAACGCCTGAAATACCGCCGTACTCATCGGCAACGAGTGCCATATGGTAGCGGTTTGAACGAAACTCTTTTAATAAGGGTTCAACTTTTTTACTTTCGGGAACAATAATCGCCGGACGAATAATTTCTTGTAAACTAAAGTTGTAGCTTTCGTTATTGAAGCCAAAGGCAAGCAGGTCTTTAGCGAGTAATATACCGTCAACATGATCTATGTCTTCATTGATAACCGGGAAACGTGAATGACCAGACTCCAAGATAATAGGTAAGAACTCATTAAGGTTTTGATTACGATCAATCGTCACCATTTGAGAACGAGGGATCATGATGTCACGAACCTTCATTTCAGAAACTTCGAGTACACCTTCAATCATTAACTTGGTTTCAGGGTTAATAAGTTCACGACTTTGGGCGTCGACTAAAACGTCAACAAGATCACCTTTATTTCTCGGCTCAGGACTAAACCACTGGATTAATCTTTTTAAAAATGGTTTTTGTTTTGAGCCGTTAGTCGACTGGGGGGTATCATCGCTCATGGAGCTTGTTATCTTCCTTTAAGTTGGTCTTTATTTTGATGTAATAGTAATTTAGCTATTATAGGGATCTGCAATCGAAAGTTTTGCCAATATCGCTATTTCTAAAGACTCCATCGCTAAAGCGTCATTATCGTTTATATGATCAAATCCTAGTAAATGCAAGCAACCATGTATAACCATATGCGCCCAGTGGGAAATTAGTGCTTTATTTTGCTCTTTAGCTTCTTGTTCAACGACAGGAGCGCAAATGACTAAATCACCTAATAGGTTTAATTCAATGCCCTCGGGTACCTCAAAGGGAAAAGATAATACGTTAGTTGGTTTATCTTTATCACGGTATTGATGATTAAGTTGTTGGCTTTCATCTAATCCCACTATGCGAATAGTAAGCTCATAAGTGTTGGCTGTTACCGCAGAAATGGCATTATCTACCCAAGATTGGAGCTGGGCTAAACTGGGTAGTTTTTCTTTGTTGTGTGCAATTTGTAGATCGACGATATTACTCATGAAGTAGACTCATGGTGGTTATCATTAACCTTTTTACTCACTTCAGCCGCTTGAACTTGCTTGGCTCTTTCTGCTTTTTCTCGATTAACCTTTTGCTCATGAGATTCATAAGCTTCGACGATTCTGGCCACAACAGGATGACGAACAACATCTTTTGCTTGGAAGAAGTTAAAGCTAATACCTTTAATATCTTGAAGCACTTCAATAGCGTGACGTAAGCCTGATTTTTGATGTTTGGGTAAGTCTACTTGAGTAATGTCACCAGTGATCACCGCGCGAGAATTAAAGCCAATACGGGTTAGAAACATTTTCATTTGTTCAACACTGGTATTTTGACTTTCATCCAAAATGATAAAGGCATCATTTAAGGTTCTGCCACGCATATAAGCTAACGGGGCAATTTCGATAACACTACGTTCAATTAGCTTTTCTACCCGCTCAAAACCCAGCATTTCAAAAAGCGCATCGTAAAGAGGTCTTAAGTAAGGATCTATTTTTTGTGAAAGATCTCCTGGCAGAAAACCAAGCTTTTCCCCGGCTTCTACCGCGGGTCGTGTTAATAATATTCGGCGTACTTCTTGTCGCTCTAGTGCATCTACCGCGCAGGCAACCGCAAGGTAAGTTTTACCAGTACCGGCAACACCAACACCAAAACTAATATCATTAGTTAAAATGTTTTGCACATACGATTGTTGGTTACTATTACGTGGTTTGACTACGCCACGTTTGGTTTTAATAGTAACCATTTTTTCAAAATTGGCATCTAGTTCAGCGGCTTCTTTACTGCTAGGTTGTTCTTGTTCAAGCACATTCGTCTCTACTATGGCCAAGTGCACCATTTGCGCGGTAATCGTGGTGTCTTTACCTTTGACTGGCGCTGTTTCAATATAGAGTTGCTTTAAAAGTTTAAGGGCTACTTGGCAGTTTTTATTATTGCCAACTATTTTAAATTGGTTACCTCGGTAACTGATTTCAACCCCTAGGCGACGTTCAATAGTTTTAAGGTTATCATCCATTGGCCCACATAAATTAGCCTGACGCTCATTGTCAACGGGGGTCAGTGCTAATTGATGATTACTCGGTTTAGCTGAGGTGCTCAAAGTGTATTCCTGTATTTTTAAAATTAAGGGGTAAAAGTACCAACACCTAAATCATCAATTTTGTTAATAATTGCTTTAGTTGAATCATGGTGGTTATTAGCCAGTATATCGGCAGGTGAATGGGCAATACGTAACCCCATCTCACTTTCTTGACGTACTAGTTCACCACGTAGTGAATTGGCATAAACATCGGTGATTTTAACATCAACAAACTGTCCGATAACCGAATGAGGTGCGACAAAATTAACCGTCCGGTTGTTTTCTGTTTTGCCGCGTAATTCCATCGGGTTTTTCTTTGATGGTCCTTCTACCAGAATACGTTGCTCGGTATTGAGCATTTGTCGGGCAATACGTAATGCTTGTTGAGTGATTTTATCTTGAAGTAATTGTAAACGTTTCTTTTTCGTTTCGTCAGTTATGTCGTCAGGTAGGTCGGCGGCAGGGGTACCTGGCCGAGCACTGTAAATAAAACTAAAGCTTAAATCAAAGTTTACCGCTTCAATTAAATTCATGGTTGCCATAAAGTCTTCATCGCTTTCACCGGGGAAACCAATAATAAAGTCAGATGACATGCAAAGCTCTGGACGAACTTTCTTTAATTTACGAATTTGTGATTTGTATTCTAACGCGGTATGGCCACGCTTCATTTGCGTTAAAATGAGATCACTGCCACTTTGTACCGGTAAGTGTAAGTGGTTTACTAATTCAGGAACATCAGCGTAGGCATCAATAATGTCGTTGGTGAATTCGACCGGGTGTGAGGTGGTATAGCGAATACGATCAATACCATCAATACTTGCCACTAAACGCACTAAATCTGAGAATCGGCAAATGCTACCATCATGCATTTCACCACGATAAGCATTAACATTTTGACCCAGTAAATTAACTTCACGTACATTTTGCTCAGCAAGTTGCGCAATTTCATAGAGCACATCATCAAGCGGTCGACTAACTTCTTCACCGCGGGTATAAGGGACTACGCAGAAAGTACAGTATTTACTACAACCTTCCATAATAGAAACAAAAGCACTTGGACCGTCGGCAGTAGGCTCAGGAAGGCGATCAAACTTTTCAATTTCAGGAAAACTAACATCGACAATAGGGCTGCTGCTACGCTGGAGTTGATTGAGCATTTCAGGTAAACGATGTAAGGTTTGCGGTCCAAAAACCATGTCGACAAAAGGTGCACGTTTACGAATAGCATCACCTTCTTGTGAAGCAACACAACCACCAACTCCAATGAGTAAATCTGGTTTTTTATCTTTAAGGGTTTTCCAGCGACCTAATTGATGAAACACCTTTTCTTGCGCTTTTTCACGAATGGAGCAGGTGTTTAGTAAAATAACATCAGCATCGCTAGCCTCTTCAGCTAACTCAAAACCATGAGTTGAATCTAATAATTCAGCCATCTTCTGTGAGTCGTACTCATTCATCTGACAACCCCAGGTTTTAATGTATAACTTCTTACTCATGTATTTTACTCATATATTTTACGATAATAGACTTTGTCGATATTGTTTACTTAGCAAGCAACAACGCTTTATCCAAGGATAAATATTCAGGTGCTTGATAAAAGGAGCCGTATTTTATAACAAATTGACGTGTATTTCGAGTTGTGTTCAACATTTCTCATTAAACTAAGATAAAGGGAGGCTCAGAACCAGCTGCGAACCATTATCTTGCTCATCGAAGGTGTTGATTGAACCATTGTGTTTAGTCGCTATTTGTCGGATGTAATACATAGAAATATCGAACTTAACTTTATTAGTAAAATTGATAAATCCTTGGCTGTCGTCATAAATGTTTAACCAAACTTTATCTTTAAATACTTGTAAAATTACCTTGAAATTAGTCCCTCCGCCTTTAAGCAATACCGAAGTGATTGCCTCGAAAATGATACGGTAGAGATCTGATTGCAACTCATAGCTTAGTTCTTCGTCGGTGATATTAAGTTGATAAGTCAACGTTACTTGATACTTATGTTTTAAATAGTTAGCGAAAAAAGGAATCGCCACTAATAAGGACTTTCCATTTAAGGTTTGTGGCTCTGATGATGATTGGGTATCGTTAAGCTCTTTTATACATTGTGAAATTAAAGGTTTACTTTGTTCAATTTCACCTTGATTGATTAAGTTTTCCACTAACGATAGGTTTCTTTTTAATTGCAGGTTTACTTTATCGCAATGAGTAATGTCATTTTTTAATCGTTCGTGAACATAAGAAATTGACTTGCTACGTAAGTACAATAACCACGTAAATAATAGCATCATACCGAACAAGAAAATGCCATAAAGTAAACGCATTTCAGTTGTCCAATACCATGGGAAATCGACATTAATTTCGGTAAACGCGTTAAAGTCACTCCATTGCCCTAAGCTATTGGTCGCCATTATTTCAATATGATATTGGTCTGGTGCTAACCCGGTTAGGGTTAATTGATTACCACTAATTTTGTTCCAATGGCTATCATTGATGCGATATCTAAACTGTTTTTGGGCACCTGACCTATAGTCTAAACTCGCTAAATCTAACGTGATAACATCATATTTACTGGCAACCCTCATGGTTTTATTGAGTAAATAGGGCTTCCCTGAAATCGTGGTTTTACTAATATACACTTTTGGGTTGAACGATGCTCGTGGGGTTAAATCTAACGATAATACACCGCCGTAATGTGACGAGTAAACAGTGTTATTATGGACGATAGTGCTGCCAACGAATGAAAACTGTTCGGTATTCTCAATCATACTAAGTTGGTAATTGTTAGGGTTAAATCGATAAAGCCCCGGCCTAGCGGCGACCCAAACTTCATCACCTACTGGTAACATACTGCTAAATCGAATACCTTGACCAAAGTGCATCAATATTTCACCCTGCTTACTAAACGCATAAATACCATCGCCAAAAGTTGAAGCAAATATTTTATTATCAATTTCGAGCAATGAAATTATTTTACTATTACCGGGTAAATTAATAGCGCTAATGTTATTAGTATAATTATTGATGATATCAATTGCTGATGAGGTGGCGAGCCACGTATCACCATTACTTAGCGGTAAGATATCAATTATTTCAGGGCTACTCAGTCCTTGCTTGGGCGAAATATGAGATACTATTTTTTTACTAGATAAATTATAAAGATATGCGCCATTATAATTAGTACCAATATAGAGTTTATTATCTACCTGCTTTAACGAGATGATAAGCTTGTTGTTATTAGGGAAGTTTAACTTTTGTAATACTTTTAACTTAGGGTCGTAGCACCATAGACCATCAAAAGTACCTATGTATAATTTACCGCTAATTGTCCTTACATCACTCACTCTAAGGCCTTTTTGAGAGAACGCCTTATTAATTTCTGCTGGGATCACATTGCTAGTAAAGTTTTGTAAACCTGCGCCATAGCTGCCGATGATTATTTCACCACTAAGCACCGCTATTTCATTCGCGTTAATATCAATATCAAAAATTTTTGGCGTGTTTTTTATGTTGCTTTCCATCAACCGTTCAATGCCTTGAGAGCTGACTACCCATAAAACACCTGAGTTGTCATGCATAAAATCATTTGCTCTAACCACGCTTGCTTGGCCAAAATTGTGCGGCAGCGGGGCTAAGGTTTCCCCTGAAAATTTACTTATTTCACCCTTGGTATTAATAGTGAAAAAGTTATTGCTGTTGAATTCGTTAGTCGCAGCAAAAATACTATTATTGCGATAGGTGGTAAATTGTTCACCGTTATCATGGTAACGAGTAAAGGACTTATCTGTGATCGCAATAATGCTAGCGGGGAATTGTGCAAAAGCAAGTACACTCTCATCAAGCAACTTGATTAGCTTGTTGTTTTCTAACCGGTACAAGCCACTTTGACTGGTGACGTATAAATGATTATTGGTATGTGCTAAGTCGGTGATATTTAGATCACTGGCAATGAGTTCAGTAATGTTGGTCTTGGTGGAGTAGCGATATAGTTTATCAGGGGCATTAATGAAATAATCCCCTTGAAAACTGATAGCATGGTAATGACTTTTACGAGGGATATTAACCGGAACCTTACTTGCCTGACCTGTTTTGGGGTTGAATATCCATAAGCCACTTGTTTCCGTTGCTAGCAGTAATTGCTCCTTATCAACCGCGACATCATGTAACCAATTAAAAGGAAGCGGCCAACTAGGGTTGCTAGTAGAAAAGGTAATACTTTGTTCGCTATCAAATCGTACTAACCCTTGTTGACCGGCAAGCCAAATAAAGCCTTTTTCATCTTGGATAATTTGACTGATATTGGCTAAGGAGTTAATTGAGGTTATATTGGCAGCACCTACATTGGCGCTAATAAGTAAACAAAGGGATAGGTAGGGAAATGGCAACAATTGTTGCCATTGAAATTTTGCTATAGTGCTAGATAATACTCTGGTCGTTGTGACCATCTTGTGGATGGTTTTTATCACCACATGCAGCAAAAATTTTCGGTAATTGCTCTGGGCTACTTGGTTTTTGAACCAATAAGTAGGTTGGCTTTCTTGGTGAGTCACTATGTTTTTTATTTGCCCATGCTTGACGTATTTGCTCAGCATGTTCCTTACTGTATTTTGTTTCAAAGGCTATGGCGAGCATTTCTACGCCAAAGTCATCCATTACCATGATTGCGTTGTTATGGTAGCCGCTTGTGGTATCAAAATCTATATCTACGGTTAAAATTTTATTGCTGGGTAGCACCAGATCAGCGCGTAACTTGGCGACAACGGCTCGGTCTGGGTGAGATTTTAAGTGGCTTCTATTAGGCTTTTCGGTGAAATCGTAAACTAACTTAATATCATCGTGTAAACGTAACTCTTCTTTTTTTTCTGCAGTCATAATCGTTCCTTTTTTACAATGTAAATTGATTAAGTGTTGAGTTGCTTAAAAAAACAAAGCTATTCTAATATATCTAAATGTGCCATTTAGGCAAGTAAAATATATTTACTATTTGATTACATAAACCTAACGTAAAGTTTACGTTAGGTTTATGTAAGCTCATTGGGTAGAATAGTGTTATAAAAATTGGTAAAAGACAAAAGCTTATGAGTGATTTTGATTGTGTTGTAATTGGGGCTGGCATGGTTGGCGCAGCTAGTGCGTTAGCGTTGGCTGAGCAAGGTTTAACCGTTGCTGTTATTGAAAAATACCAACCAAAACCCTTTTCACCCGAGCAATCACTAGATTTGAGAGTGTCTGCAATATCGTTAGGCTCACAATATTTACTGGAACAGTTAGACGTTTGGGCTCAAATAAAAGCATGGCGCTCATGTCCGTATAAGAGGCTTGCTGTCTGGGAGCAAGAATATGCGTATACTGAGTTTAATGCGAAAGATATTGGCCAAGAATATTTAGGCCATATTGTGGAAAACAGGTTAATTCAATTAGCCTTGTGGCAAAAGATTGTTGAGCATAAGAACATTACCTTAATGTGTCCTGAATCTTTAGTGGCTCTACAGCAAAACAGCGAGTTAGTTACGTTAACGTTAACGAATAGCGTGATTAACGCTAAATTAGTCTTGGGTGCTGACGGTGCAAATTCACAAGTACGACAATTGGTAAATATTGGTGTAACGTCGTGGGATTACCAGCAATCGGCAATGTTAATCAATGTAGAAACCCAAACGCCACAACAATATATTACTTGGCAACAATACTATCCAACCGGTCCTGTGGCGTATTTGCCATTACCGACGTTATCATCGAACTTATCAGCTCGCACATCTGAGCCAGCTGAACTTAGTATTAAAACCGATAAAGGGGTTGAGCCGTCAAGAGGGAATGCCTCTTTAGTTTGGTATCATCACCGTGATGAAATCAAACGATTAAGTGCCTTATCAAATACACAACTGGGCAAAGAAGTTACTACGCATTTTCCTGACCGTTTAGGGCCAATAAACGTTATTAATAAAGGAAGCTTCCCCCTTACTCGTCGTCATGCTAATAGCTATCAAAAAGGGAGGGTGTTGTTACTTGGCGATGCGGCTCATACTATTAACCCGATGGCAGGGCAGGGCGTTAATTTAGGCTTTAAAGATGTTGGCGCATTACAGGTTATTATTGCTTCTGCTATTGCAGAGGGAAAAAGTTGGCACGATGTGACGGTTTTGGCTCGATACGAAAAAAGTCGACGTAAAGATAACTTAGTGATGCAAAGTACTATGGACGCGCTATATTATAGTTTTAGCCATCCTTCGCCGATAATAAAATCGTTGCGCAATCTTAGTCTCTTTGCCATCAATAAAATCCCTGTTATTAATAGCACCATTAAAAATAAAGCACTTGCTTACGCATGTGGCTTATAGTTTGGTCACTACTGTGAATAGAACTTAGTTAATGACTTAAATAATATTTTGCTTGCTCAGGATCTGCTCTGGCGGTATTTATTGCACAAGCCATGCGTTGTTTAGGTAAGCCTGCTTCCATAAACACGGCACCAACGGTATAAAAATGATGGGCGGAAAAATAGCTAACTTCCTCTAACGGGCTTGAAATAGAAACTACATTGATAGCTAACTCCTCGGCAATGCGAAACAAGCCTTGCATAATCACTTTATCAATTCCTGAATTACGATATTCCATCACCACTGCGATACGGCTAATTTGCCCTGATGATGAAATCCGGCCGGTGGCAATTGGCTCTTGTGAGTTGTCATCGCATACCAGCATATGAAATGCTGATTTATCATTAACATCAAATTCTATTTTTTTAGGAATTCGTCGCTCACAAACAAAGACTCTTTCGCGAACATCTTTAAGCAGCGGTGCAGCTTGTTGCCACTGCACTCTAGAAATACTGTATGACATAGTTATAACCATTCATGTTATTGTTTAACAAATAAAGTTTTAGCTAAACGGGCTAATAAAAATTGCTCGGTAAACGAAAGTCGGAATGGTTATTATTGTTGGTTTTAGCTTGAAAATCGTACACCTTATTTTAGCGTAGAGTAGCTTTTAGTTTTTAGCAATGAACAGGAAAAATAATATTAATCACTACAGTGTTTAGAGGTTTTCCCTATATAGTTATAAACAAAAAAAGAAGGCCGAGGCCTTCTTTTAATTAATCTATAAAAGATGATTTATCTTTACTGAGTTTTAGCTGTTTTAACTTAACTTAGCCTACTTAAGTTCATCAATAAAAGAAACAGCACGACCAATATAGCTTGCTGGTGTTAATAGACACAGCTCTGCTTTTACTGCGTCTGATAATTCTAAAGTATTAATGAAATCACGCATAGAATCACCATCAACACGTTTACCACGAGTAAGCTCTTTCAATTTCTCATAAGGCTTTTCAATACCGTAACGACGCATTACTGTTTGTACTGGCTCAGCAAGTACTTCCCAGTTACTATCAAGCTCTTTTGCTAAGTTTGCTTCATTCACTTCAAGTTTACTAATACCTTTCAGTGTTGCTTGATAAGCGATGATTGCATGACCAAAACCGACACCTAAATTACGTAGTACGGTTGAATCAGTTAAATCACGCTGCCAGCGAGAAATAGGTAATTTTTGTGCTAAGTGACTAAAGATCGCATTAGCAATACCTAAGTTACCTTCTGAGTTTTCAAAGTCGATAGGGTTAACTTTATGCGGCATGGTTGATGAACCAATTTCACCGGCAATAGTTTTTTGTTTGAAGTGACCTAAGGCAATGTAACCCCAAATATCACGATCAAAATCAATTAAAATAGTATTAAAGCGAGCTAGCGCATCAAATAATTCAGCAATATAATCATGCGGTTCAATTTGAGTGGTGAATGCATTCCAACTCAGTCCTAATGAACTAACAAACTCATCACTGAACTGGTGCCAGTTTACTTGTGGGTATGCACTTAGGTGGGCATTATAGTTACCAACAGCACCATTAATTTTACCGAATAATTCAATGTTAGCGACTTGCTCACGTTGACGCTGTAAACGTACGTAAACGTTGGCCATTTCTTTACCTAAGGTACTCGGTGAAGCGGGTTGGCCGTGGGTACGACACATCATCGGGATACTTTTGTAATCGATAGCAAGCGCTTTGATACTTGCTAATATCTCATCGAGCATAGGAAGTAATACTTGTTCGCGGCATTCTTTTAACATTAAACCGTGAGAAAGGTTATTAATATCTTCAGAAGTACAAGCAAAGTGAATAAACTCGGTAACGGCATTTAACTCAGCGTTATCAGCAATCTTTTCTTTGAGGAAATATTCAACCGCTTTAACATCATGGTTGGTTGTTGCTTCAATCGCTTTGATACGTAATGCATCTTGTTCGCTGAAATCATTAACAATATTGTCTAAAGCTTGGTTGGCAGCATCGCTGAAAGCGGGAACTTCTTCAATTTGCTCAGTGGTACTTAATTTTTGTAACCAACGCACTTCGACGGTTACACGGTATTTGGTTAAACCAAATTCGCTAAAAATAGGGCGTAAGTCACTTGTTTTGCTACCGTAGCGACCATCTACTGGCGATATGGCGGTTAATGCTGAAAGTTCCATAGTTAATTCCTAAGTTGAGTATTTTTTATATATGAGTAGTAAAATACGAGTACTAAAATGTATTTACTAAAATATATTCACTAAAGTGTGTTTAAAAGTTGTTTTGCAGTATCAATTAATTTACTTCGATTAAATAAAATATTTCGGCGTTTACCACCAACTTGTCGCCATAAAACAGCAGATCGGATCCCAGCTAATAATAACGCCCTAATTTTATGCTGATTTATGGTTTGTTTTAAAATGCTTGGCTCGCCTGTTACTTGAATTCTTGAGCCTAGTGGGCTGATAATATCACTGTAAATACTAGCCAAGCTTGAGGTAAGTGTGTCGCTGGTAATGGTGTAATGTTCAAGTTGTCGTTTACTGGCATCAATGCGTTTACCGAGCTCAGCCAGTTGCTTAGGTTGTTTCACTAACCGTCGCTCTAAGTTTATTAAACTAATCAGGTAGCGAGTAAAAACCGGATCTTTAACTTTTTCATGGTGGTGTTTACTATCGCCTAAATTAGCAATAAGTAGCTCTAAGCCTTTTTTAACATTCACTAACTCGCCACCATAAACGGCTAAGGTATTGTGAGGAGAGGTTTCCATAATACTATTGAATAAAACCGATAGTTGCTGCTCTTTTTCGTGATCGGCAGCCAAGAGGCCATGACGGGATACTTGTTGAACAAGGTAAGCGACTTGGCACATCGCGGCAAAAGTAATGGTTTGATCTTTTATTGACATGATAAACGACTTAGTTAGCTAATGATTGTGTGTTAAACACGAGATAAGTGGTGTAACTTGGTTAACGGATCAGGGTATTAATAATACCGCCACCTAAACAAACATCACCTTGGTAAAAAACCACCGATTGTCCTGGCGTTACTGAGCTTTGCGGCTTGTCAAAATCAATTTGATATTCCATATCATTATTAACCGTCGTCAATGGCGTTACTTTACAAGCGACATCTTCTTGGCGGTAACGTGTTTTCACGGTACATTGTATTGGACTAGACAAGGCGATACGATCAACCCAATGTAATTGATTAGCGATTAATCCTTTAGAAAAGAGACGCGGGTGATTATGGCCTTGACCTACGATTAATACATTGCGTAATAAGTCTTTTTCTACCACGTACCAAGGCTCTTCACCAGCATTGGCTAAACCGCCAATTTTTAAGCCTTTGCGTTGTCCTAAGGTATGATACATCAAGCCGTCATGACGGCCCACTTCAATCCCTTCGGCTGATTCAATGACGCCCGGTTGAGCCGGTAAATATTGCGCTAAAAAATCTTTGAATTTTCGCTCACCGATAAAGCAAATACCGGTACTATCTTTTTTATTATGGGTAATCAACCCAGCTTTTTCTGCAATAGCGCGTACTGCTGGCTTTTCAATATGACCAACAGGGAATAAAGTCTGGGCAAGTTGCTTTTCATCTAACGTATAAAGAAAATAGCTTTGATCTTTATTGTTATCTATCCCACGGATCATGTTCCAGTGACCATCACGATATTCGTTTTGCACATAATGGCCAGTGGCAATGTAATCAGCACCAAGATCTTCACAGGCAAATTCTAAGAAGGCTTTAAACTTGATTTCTTTATTACACATAATATCTGGGTTTGGCGTACGTCCTGCTTTATATTCAGCTAAGAAGTATTCAAAAACATTATCCCAGTATTCACTGGCAAAATTAATGGTGTGTAATTTAATCGATAATTTATCACAAATAGCTTGGGCATCTTGTAAATCAGTGGCTGCAGCACAATACTCATCGGTATCGTCTTCTTCCCAATTCTTCATAAACAAGCCTTCAACTTGATAGCCTTGCTCTTGTAATAAGTAAGCAGATACTGAAGAGTCGACCCCACCAGACATACCAACGATGACCTTGGTTTGTGATGGGCTTTTAGATTGTAGGTTTTTGGGTAAGACTGACATTAAACTATTTGAACTAAATAAAAAGGCGCAAAATTATACCACGGGCATAACCTTGATTAAATAGAGAGAAGATATTAGTTATTTAATTATTTTATAACCGCCATTCTCAATATCGTTGATACACCATTCTCCGATGGCATAACGAATTAATCGTAGGGTTGGATAACCAATGTGGGCTGTCATTCTTCGTACCTGCCGATTACGTCCCTCAATAATCTTTATTTCAAGCCAAGTGGTCGGGATATTAGCTCGCTCTCGTATTGGTGGCACACGTGGCCACACCTCGGGGGCAGCCATCACTCTGACTTTAGCGGGCAAGGTCATTCCGTCTTTAAGCATTACCCCTTGTGTAAGCTTATTAATATCATCTTCTGTTGGGCAACCTTCAACTTGTGCCCAATAGGTTTTGGTGGTTTTCTTTTTTGGATGAGCAAGCTGGTGTTGTAATTTGCCGTCATTGGTCAATAACAATAAACCTTCACTATCTCTATCTAATCTTCCTGCTGCATAAATGTCTTTGATGGGGATGTAATCTTTTAATGTCTGACGGTTCTCTTGATCGGTAAATTGGCACAAAACATCGTAAGGTTTATTAAAAAGTACGATTTTTTGCATATTTATTACTGGTCGTACCTTTCGGGCGATTTTGGCTCTATCTCTTGTACTACCTTTGCTGTACATCATTGCTACCTTGTTCCATATACTATATGTCTATTTGTGCTTATGCATTGCTATTTAAATAGGCGCTGAAATCCTATATTATACCGCGCGAAAATTAAATGTTAAATAATAACGATTATCCGATTATTTGTTAATCGACTTATGCTAGTTAAATTCAGCTAATCAATTTAAAGTAGGAAGCTCATGAGCACAGATATCTCTAAAATAATTTATACCCTAACCGATGAAGCGCCAGCCTTAGCCACGTATTCCTTATTACCAATTATTCAAGCTTATACTGCCACTTCAGGTATCAATGTTGAAACGCGTGATATTTCATTAGCAGGGCGTATATTAGCCAACTTCCCTAAGTATTTGACCAAAGAACAACGTGTTGAAGATGCGTTAGCAGAATTGGGTGAGATGGTAACTAATCCCGATGCTAACATTATCAAATTACCTAATATCAGTGCTTCTGTTCCTCAGTTACAGGAAGTTATTAAAGAATTACAAGCGAAAGGTTTTGATTTACCTAATTATCCAGAAGACCCAGAAAACGAAGCTGAAAAATCAATTAAATATACCTATGATAAAATTAAAGGTAGTGCTGTAAACCCTGTTTTACGTGAAGGTAATTCAGATCGTCGCGCTCCTGCTTCAGTGAAGCAATATGCACGTAAAAACCCGCATTCAATGGGGACTTGGTCAAGCGATTCAAAATCTCACGTTGCGAGTATGTCTGGTGATGATTTTTATCAATCTGAGCAATCAACTACCGTTAACTATGCTACTAATGCAAAAATTGAATTTGTTGCTCAAGACGGTAGCGTAAAAGTATTAAAAGAGAACTTAGCCTTATTAACAGGTGAAGTGATTGATTCATCTGTACTACGTAAATCAGCTTTGGTTGAATTTTATGAGCAATCAATTGCCGATGCTAAGAAAGAAGATGTTTTATTATCGCTTCATTTAAAAGCGACCATGATGAAAGTGTCTGATCCCGTTATCTTTGGTTATGCTGTTAAAGTGTTCTACGCGGATGTTTTTGAAAAACACAGTGAGATCTTTGAGCAACTAGGTGTTGATGCTAATAATGGTATCGGCGATGTTTATAGTAAAATTTCGCGTTTGCCTGAAGACAAAAAAGCTGAAATAGAAGCTGAT
>Ga0209395_1004110_pt1 | contig 17411 bp, 12 predicted proteins | sample GOMGulsemesocosm_3_FD_184635 | JGI IMG/M metagenome (GOLD analysis project Ga0209395, IMG submission 184635) | Methane-oxidizing microbial communities from mesocosms in the Gulf of Mexico - GOM9D Gulf of Mexico (SPAdes) (version 2) | ecosystem: Environmental > Aquatic > Marine > Cold seeps... | reverse complement strand
TACAAAAGAAAAACTTATGGCATGTTGGTGCTATCGCGTTATTTTTAGCAATTACAATTGGTTATTTCTCACCCGCTTTTGATGGATATACCATTAATCAAGGTGACGTTACTAATTGGAGTGGTTCAGCACAAGAAATATTAGATTATAAAGAAAGTGGTAGTGAAGCAGTGCGTTGGACAAATTCAATGTTTTCAGGAATGCCAGGAATTCAAATTTCTAGTACAAGTACAGGGATGAAACTTTTAGACGGAATGAGATCAGCCTTAAGTTTGTGGTTACCAAAACCTGCTAACTATTTATTTTTATATTTTATTGGCTTTTACATATTAGGTTTGGTTTTAAAGATTAAACCGTCTATTAGTGCATTAGGTGCAATAGCTTTTGGTTTATCTTCTTATTTCATTATAATATTACAAGCAGGACATAATACAAAAGCAGGTGCTATTGGATATGCACCATTGGTATTAGCTAGTTTTATTTGGGCATATCGTAGTAAAAAAATGATTATTCCTTTAGCGTTAGCGGCTTTATTTATGGCGTTTGAGTTAAGAGCTAATCACTTACAAATCACTTATTATTTAGGAATGATTCTCGTTGCAGTTGGTGTTTTTGAATTAGTAAAAGCGATTAAAGAAAAAGCATTACCAAATTTTAGTAAACGTACAATTGGTTTATTAGCAGTTTATGGATTAGCAATAGGATTGAATTACGGAAATGTTAAAGGAACTTTAGATTATGCAAAATTTACGACAAGAGGAGGTTCTGAATTAACAATTAATCCGGATGGAAGTAAAAAAGAAGAATCTAAACAACAAAGCGGGTTAGATACTGAATATATTACAGCTTGGAGTTATGGGATAGGTGAAACGTTTTCATTAATTGTACCTAACTTTAAAGGAGGGGCAACTGGAGCTATTGGTAATTCTGAAGCGAATAAGGATATTGTGAAAAATATTGATAGACAATATGAGCAAGAAATTGTTAGAAGAAATCAATATTGGGGTGAACAACCGTTTACCTCAGGGCCTGTTTATGTTGGTGTTATTGTTGTGTTTTTAGCATTTCTAGCTCTGTTTTATGTTAATGATAAAATGAAATGGGGACTTTTGGCAGTAACTATATTTACTATAATGTTGAGTTGGGGTAAAAATTATTTAGGTTTTACAGAGTTCTTTTTAGAATATTTACCAGGTTATAATAAGTTTCGAGCAGTAACTATTATTTTATTCGTAGCTGAATTAACGTTTCCATTATTAGCGATTTTGTTCTTAAATAAATTAGTAAAGAAAAGAGAAGAAATAGTAAATAATATGATTCCGTTTTTTGCAGTTACAGGTTTCTTTGTTCTTCTTTTAATTGCATTTATGATAATGCCAACTGTGTTTAATGATTTTTTAACTTCTGCTGAGTTAGGTCAATTGGATTCAATTCCTGCAGGACAAGAAGGATTATATGAAGGGTTGTTTGACGAATTAGAACGTGTTAGAGTAGAAATATTTAATGCTGATGTTATGCGTGCGTTAGTCTACCTAGTTTTAGGTTCAGGTGCTGTGTTTGTTGCCATTAAAAATAAAGATTTCGCTAAAATGGTATTAGTTCCTGTATTAGCATTATTCATCATTTTTGATTTATTATCAGTTGATTTTAGATATTTAGGAAAGGAAACTAAAAATAAAAAAGGGCAACAAGCTGAATGGAAACAAACATGGAAACAAGAATTTCCTGTTGTTGCTGCGGCTGGAGATAAACAAATTTTAGGGTTAGAATTAGCTGACCCAGCTATTAAAAAAGACGTAGAGGAGAAAGTGGCTACTTTAAGAAAAGAATTAAAATCTGAAAAGATAAAAGGTGGGGAGTTGTCTAGACAATTGGAAAGAAAACAATTTAGAACTTTAGGTCGTCACACTAATTTTAGAGTATATGAACAAGGAAATCCTTTTAATAGTTCAAGAACTTCATATTTCCATAAATCTATTGGTGGGTATCATGGTGCTAAGTTAGGTCCATATCAAGAGTTAATTGAGTTTCATTTGGCCAACGGGAATCAATCGGTTTTAAATATGTTAAATATGAAGTATTCATTAGCACCAGGAGGGCAACAAGCTATTCCAAATCCTAAAGCTTTAGGAAATGTTTGGTTTGTTCAAGAGGTAGAGGAAGTTTTATCTGCGGATGACGAAATTTTAGCTTTGTCTGTGAGTAATACTTATAATTATGAGTTGTACAATGGCTATAAAGTTTCATTAAATGGTTCGCTGGATAGTGTATTGTCAGTGAAAGGGAATGAAGTTTTATCAATAGCAACTCCATTAGGGGAATCATTACCCTTAATAGATGTGCCTTATCAGGCATCTGCTCAACAAAGATTAGGATTATTCAATACTGAACAAGGTTTACAGTGGGGTTATTTTAATGGGTTTAATCCTCAATTGGTTGCGACTGTTTCAAATGTACAATCAGGATTTACGCCTGAGTCAAAAGCAATTATGCAAACGCAATTTGCAGAGAAATTAACAACAAATTCGTTTGATGGAAAAGGTGAAATAGTAATGTTGTCTTACCATCCAGATCATATTTCATATACTTCAACTACGTCAGTGAATCAACTAGCTGTTTTTTCTGAGATTTACATTAGTGAAGGGTGGAATGCATACATTGATGGTAATAAGGTAGATTTGCTAAAAGCTAATTATGTCTTAAGAGCGCTTGAAATTCCTGCAGGAGAACATACAGTTGAAATGAAATATGAAGTACCTTCATTTAAAACTGCAAGTGTAATGAGTATGAGTTTAACTGTTGTAATTCTATTAATATTTGGGTTTGGATTTTATGTTGAGGTATATAAAAAAGAAAAGGAAGAAATTAGTAGTGAATGATAACAGCAACTATAAGTACATATAATAGAGAGCATTATTTACCCCAAGTGTTGAATAGTTTGAAAAGACAATCCTTGTCTAAAGATTTATTCGAAATAATTTTGGTAGACAATAATTCACCTGGAAATACAAAGGAAATAGCTTTAGAGTTTAAAGCCAATAATCCTGATATTGCATTTGAATACTTTTTAGAAACGAATCAAGGTTTGTCTTACGGTAGGAATAGAGGGATAAAAGAGGCGAATGGAAAATACCTTACTTTTATTGATGATGATGCATTTTTGGCAGATGATTATTTGGAGATAATTTATAATTATTTTGAGGCTAATACTAAAGTAGTGGCGATTGGAAGTAAGATTTTGTTACATTATGAATCTATTATTCCTGATTGGGAAAATAAGTACTTAAATTCATTACTAGGCTATTTTAATATTGGAGATGAAATATTGAAATTTCCAAAGAATGACTATCCAAGGGGTTCGAATATGTCTTTTAAAACAAACGTTTTTGAAAGCGTAGGAGGGTTTAATGTAGAATTAGGCCGTAAGGGGAGTAATCTGGCCGGGAGTGAAGAAAAAGATATGTTTATACGAATCTATAAACATAAGGAAATGGTAGTGGATTATATACCCAATGCAATTGTTTATCATTGTGTGCCAATCGAAAGAACGACAACAGAGTTTATTAAAAGACAAGCCGTAGGTACGGGTGAAAGTGAAGGGATAAGAATAAAATCAGAAGGGATTTCATCTACACTCAAACGTTATTTTATGGAAGTTGTAAAATGGGGTGGAAGTATAGCTTTGTTTTTTATCTATTTAGTCAAAGGACAATTTGCTAAAGGTCGAATGATAGTTAAGTTTAGGTGGTGGGTAAGTTTAGGACTGCTTAAGTGTTAGTATAATTACGAAAAGCCTATATTGAGATATCACTATTGGACTTTACAATTTTCTTTAAAACTTTCAATTACCTCTATAGTAAGTTCTTTCTGGAATAAATGGATATTCTTTTTTATAATGTGTTTGTCAAAATCCCACCATTTTAAATTTAACAAAGCATTAATTATATTTTCAGAAAACCTGTATTTAATTACTTTGGCAGGTACTCCAGCTACGACTGCATAGTCAGGAACGTCTTTTGTTACAACCGCCCCAGAGCCTATTATAGCACCATTACCGATAGTGATGCCAGGTAGGATTACGCAATTTGCACCAATCCATACATCATTTTTGATGTTAACTTTTTGAATGTTTCGAATACTCTTATTTACAAACCCACCAACGTATGGTGCGTATGGAAACGCACTAATGCTAAAGTGATTGTGTGGATGGCTTAACGCATTAATAGTACAATCCCAAGAGATAGCACAATACTTACCAATGTTTGAATATGTGATTTTTGTATACCTTCCAACTGACGATAATGTATCTATTTTCGAATGTCGAATATCTGCATTTGCGGCAACATGTACTTCATTATTGAATGAAGAGTGATAGATTCTAGATTTATGAGAAATCGTATTAAAAACAGAAATCTTACTTGTTCTAAATCTATACTTTTTTAATAGGTGGAAGATGAGTTTGAGCATATTAAGGGAGTTGATCAATAAATGTTTTCATAACCGAGTAATGTCTGTCTATCTCTATTCTAGGTTGTTTGAATTTAACACCTGATTTCAATTCGTATTTCACAAAGTTTTGTAAATCAGTAGGTAAATTGGCTAGAGGCTTAATGTCGTCAATGTGCAAATTAAACTTCTTAAACACTTTGTCAAGTAAACTTGTATTGATTTTGTCTATAGATTCTAAAATAACACCACCTAAAACCTTTTCAAGCGCTTTACCTCTACCATCTTCACTAATCAGTACACTTGGTTTTGAAATACTACTCATAAAGATATGAGCGTGAACACGATAGCCAATGTGTAAATCAACAGATTTATAATAGTTTTTTAAATTATCAGCACTACCTGATATGTCCACCCATTTTTGATTGTTGCTTTCTAGCCAATTTTTAAATTTTACTTGTTGTTGATGGAAGTAAAGGTTTGAACCTGCCGCATTTAAATATTTTTCAGAAGGAGAGTGGTGAAAAGCAGTTTCAATTTCTGCATTAGGGAATGTCTTAACAATTTGAAGAAAGACTTGCTGCATTTGTTTAAACATTTTTGGAGAAGATTTAATAGCTGCACCTAATGAGTATCCAATCGTTTTTATTTGTGTAGGAATTTGAATTTCTTTGTTAAAACTACTTTCGTCATATAAAGCTGGACACCCCGTCATTAAAAAGTTGTTTAGTCCTAATGAGTTTAATACATTTTTAGTGTGATAGTCACGAACACTAGATTTGTAACCTGAATTGTTTATTTTTTTCAATAACTTTATACTGTTTTCCGAAAGTGGATAGTTCTGTGTGTTTTTCCAATCACCTTCAGGTGAATACCAACCAATACCCATACTGATTATGGGGGCAGTAATATCATCTATGTCTGGTGTTAGTTTGTAGATTTTAGGGTACATTTTCTTTTGTAAAGAGGGGCCTCCTAAAAGAATAACAGCTTTTGATTCATTAATTATAGCCAATGTTTTTTTATCAACATCTTCCCAAGCGTTGATGTCAATTAATTTTACATCAGGCTTAAGAATTGAAAAAAGTTCCTTTGCACGACTTTTTATTAAAAAATCTCCTGCGTTATTTTTACTACCTGTTAATAATATGTATTGGTTTTTGATCATGCTTAAATTAGTTGTCATTGTTTTGGGAAAATACGGATACATTAGACCTTTCAAATGCATCTATGAAAGAGCCTTTAGTTAGGTTAATTATTTTCACATTCTTTGTTAATGAATAATTGTTTATTTCAAAATAAGATTTAAACGCCAGGTAAAACTTGTGAATAATTTCATGTAACGTTCGCTTGTCTTCATTTTCTTTACCTTTTGAGTCCATTTTTTGTAAGCCTGCTTCTGGATTATAAAAGTGTGGTTGTGATAAAAAAGCTTCATTGTTTTCTGAGACAAATAAACTTTTTGTCCAGGTGTGGTCAACACCTAATAAACCAATTTTAGTATATCCTTTCCAAATTAAAGTCATTAATGAATAGCCAACAACGTTATGACACCTAGGCGTTCCTAGTTGTTTATTATATCTTCTATATCTTGATTTTTTAAAGCCTTCTATAGGCGTAATATTGTAATACTCAATTGTAATTAAATCGTTTTGATTAAGCAGGTTTTGCCAAAATTGGGTCTGTTTTGCTTGAAAAGGGACAAAAAATGTCATTCTCCAATCTACATTCTTTTGTAAAAAAGTAAATAGGTGAATTCTACTTTCAGTGTGTTCTTTGTTAACCTCTTTCAACCATAATTCAGGAGCTGAAATAATGTAATAATTTGGTTTTATTTTTATGAAAAATTCCGATTTGTAAAAATGATTGACACAAAGTGAATCGGTTTTTGTAATTTGATTAAGCTCTTCTTTATTATTAAAAACTTCTTTAATGGAGGGACCATTAGCTAATACTATGACAGAACCTTGTTTATCTTTTTTTATGTTATTTCTTTTACTATTTAATAATATATTTAAAGTTGTAAAGGAACTTTTAAAAAGATTATTAATAAAATCACTTGTTTTCTGACTCACTTCGTTTTAAATTAGTTATTCAAAAGTAATGTTTTTTATCAATAAACTATTGAGAAATCCTGTTTAATTATTAAGTGAGTTCAGGGTGAGGAGTAGACTGAGTTTTAAGGTCGTTTTGTAGTGTGTATTAAAGCTTAATTTGATTGTGCTTCCCTTTTGATATAATGTTTATAATCAGGTTGTGTTTAAGTTTTTTGTCGAATGTTAAAATCACATATCCGTATGTGTTTTTTGTTAGAGTGAAATTAACCATATTTCCATTTAAATCAAACAACTTAATACTGTCGTTTAGTGTGAATGATAAATTCATGGAAATCAAATCAGAGTTCAAATCTGAATTTGAAAAGATAGTGTTTTCATAATTATGAAGTTTTAGTTGTTTCACAGGTTTGGGTAAAAGGTAAAAAAAACAGCCTAAAATAGGCTGCTTTTTATTCATAGGGGAAGCGTAATTTTTTTAAATTCCTATTCGCTTGTTAAGTAAGTGTTAGAATTGAATAAATTTTTCTAATCCAATTGTTGTATTTGTCTTATTTTTAATCTCAATAATATACATTCCTTTTGATAAGTTGTTTAATGTTATCGTACTACCGTTGTAATTACTGAAGTTAGTTACAATTTTTCCAAATAGGTCATAAACTATATATTTACCTTGATTTATTTCTTTCGTTAGATTTATTGTTGAAGATGTATTTTTAACATAAATATAGTTTATAATACTTTCTTCAACTACGTTATTTAAACAATGTAAAGCTACTGTAGATGGAGTCCATATAGGATTATTTATTAATGTGCAATTAATATCGTTTCCACTTGCATCAGTTACGTCATTTAAGGTGCTTTGATCAAAGTTGTAAACTGTAGTAAGTCCTGTTATTGGCGAGTTAATAATACAATCTTTGTTGTTGTATATTTCAGATTCCGTTCTTGCTACATTCCAAAATCTTACTTCATCAATTTTCCCATCTAAAAATTCATTAACTGGAGATAGATCTCCTTTGTGTATAGCGCCAATTGATAAAGGGATATTCGTATTAACATCTGATATAAATCCAAATGTTTCTTGTTGTACTAGAATTCCATTTACATATAACATTAATGACCTTCCTTTTCTTACGCCAGCAATGTGATACCAAGTTTGTGGTGACAATCCATTGTATGTAATTCTGCAAATGGTGCTATTGGAGTGTCCAACAGTAAAATCTAAATCGGTACCCAAAGATGTGCAAAAGCCTCTTAGACTATACCCCGCATTTGATGGCGTACCAACTGAAGTATTTCCTTTGTTAATAATTTTATATCCATTAGAATTAAAAGTGTAATCAAAAAATACCCAAGCTTCTATAGTGAAGTCTTCAGTGCCAAAATTATTTTCATTTCCAACAAGTATATAGTCAGAACTACCATTAAACTCCAAACAGTTTTCTGTTTGTGAAAATGAAGTGTTAATTAGTAGAAAAGTAATATATAGTAAGACTATTTTTTTCATTTAAAGAAATAATTTGTTGGAACAAATATTTTGAAAATAAAATGGATAGATACCGGTTTTATTGAGGTTTGTGACGAACCTACAGTGTAAATGTGACGAACTGAAAAAAAAGGGGGGGGTTAAAAATTAATTAATTTAAATTTTTCTAGATAAGTTTCGCCAATTTTAATTTTTACATTGTTAACTATGATGTGTTTTTTACCTTTTTCTGTGATTTTATCGATCCTTATAATATGCGATCTTCTTATTTGAATAAACTCTATTGGGTCAGGTACAATTTTTAAAAAATTACTAATTTTTTCTCTCGTCAAATACTTTTGATTTTCGGTATGAATTTCTAAATAGTTTCCATCTGATTTTACGTACAATATATCGTTTGTCATTATTTTAATGTTTGATCCTGAGACTTTAATTATGATAGATTTTTCATTTCTTTGAATGGCCTTTAAAAAATGCCTTAGTAATTCTCTTAAAATATCTTTGTTGTATAATAAAATTCGATACTTAAAAAATAAATAAATGAGCATGAATAAAAGACATATTACTGTGGTGATAAACCATTCGGTTAACCAAAACGGACTTTTAATGGTGATTAAAAAAGAATTTTGTTGATTTTTCCAATTTTCATTTTCTTCTTTAACTTGAACTATGAATTTATATTTTCCAGAAGGAATAGAAGCATATGTGACGATTTGCTTTTGGCTATAATTCCATTTACTTTCTAGTCCTATTAATTTGTATCTATATAAGATGTCGTGATTTTGTTTGAAACTAATTGCTTTATAGTGGATTGTTAACCTGTTTTCATCATAACTTAAGTTGTTTAAATCAGTCAGTTTTGTAAGCTCATCATTAATTTTTATTTGATCAATGTTTAAGCCGTATTGAATGTTATATCGATTGTTATTCCCTTCTATTAAATTATTGCTTAAGGCATGAAAGTATAATCCATTATTAGTTGCTATCCAAAGTGTGTCATTTAGAATCTCAACATCTGTAATTTCTTTTTCAGGTATGTAATTATTGTAATTTATAATTGAATAGTTTGTTATATTCAAGTTATCACTAAATTCAATTTTACTAAGTCCAGTATTTGTTCCAACCCAAATAGAATTTTGATTTTGTTGCTTTAAACAAGTAATATATCCACCATTTAATTTTTTTGAATCAATTTTGTCAATAAAATTTGTGTCATTAAAAATATATAGTCCATCTCCATTTGTCCCAGCAAAAAGGTAATCATTAAAAATGGCTAATCTAGTTATTCTTTTATTTAGTAAATTTATTTTTTGGTCATTATCTATTTTATATAAGCCAGAATAAGCCCCTAGATAAAGATGATTTTGGTAGTTCAAAAAATCATATATCTTTCTAATATTTATTTTTTCATCTTCTAAATTATTTTTAAAAGTTGAATATCCAAAAGAACCTGAAAATCCTAAAAGGCTATTATCAATGTATTTCATTTGATAGGGATATCCTATCTTTTTAATTAAGGGTTTGACTGTTTTATTATACTCAAAAAGAGTTCTGTCAGCAATAAAAATAACTGATTTGGTTTTTTTATTGCTAGCAAAAATAATTGGTTTGTTTTCACTTCCTATATATACTTTTTTCAGTTTTCTTTTTTTTAATTTATATACACTTCCTGTTTTCAAACCAATAAATAATTCGTTGTTTGATATTTCAATATCTGATATGTTATTGCTTTTAGATAATTTTTCAATGATATTGAATTGGTTCAATGGAAGCATAAATACACCATTGTTTAAAGTGGAGAACCATTTATTTTTTTCTTTATCTATATATAAAGATGTTACCGTGTAGTTATTGAATAAATGACTTATTTCTGTTCCCTTTGTGTTAAAATATTTTATTCCTTTACCGATATAAGAAATCCAGTATGTTGATTGATCTAACGTTCCAATGTTAAGTGCATCATTAGGTTGGTGAATTGAATATAAGTTATTTCCATTATGAATTTCTATTGTTGAATCTCCCTTCAGAAATGCAAAGTTTTTTTCATTGAGAAGTGCACCTTTTGTTTTTGTATAGTATGTATGAAATTTGAAACTTGCAGAGGAATAGTTTTCATTAGGATTCTGTGTTATTTGAGTAAATGAGTTTTCGTAAAAAGAAAGGTATACGGTATTGGTAAATGTGTTTTCAGTTTTATAGATAGGAACTTCGATCACAGAGCCATATTTATCAATAATTAATGAACCTAATGAATACTCAAAGTGAATAACAATGTTCTGATTTTTATCTACAATTAACTCTTTTGGGTTGAATTTCCCGTACTTTTTAATAGTGTCATTGAATTCATAAGCTCTAAAATTTGGAATTTTACCACTAATAATAGTAATGACCTTATCTAATCCAATAACCCAAATTTCATCATTGTTTTTGTAATAATTAAAATTGACAGCATCACATAGACCATCACTTTTATTGAAATTTTCGAAATGATAGCCATCATATCTGCTTAAACCATGATCTGTAAAAAGCCAAAGGTAACCGTAGTTATCTTCGGTTATTGAATATACTTGAGAACTTGGTAAACCTTCATTAATATTAAAATTATGATAGTTGTTAGTAATTTGAGCAGTTGACCAACTATAATTAAGAAGTAATAGTAATAAAAATGCAATGTTCCTCATTCTAATAAATGTTTTGATACGTTTTATTTACCTCTCATTTCAATAAACGGGATAATCATTTCTTCTAATGAAACGCCTCCATGTTGGAATGTGTTTTTATAGTAATTAGCGTAATAGTTATAATTATTTGGGTAGGCAAAAAAGTCATTTTCTTTAGCAAATACAAATTTTGAACTTACATTTTCTTTTGGTAACATGATGTCTTTTGGATCGCTAGATACAATCACATCTTTTTCATCAAAACTAAGTGCTTTTCCTACTTTATAACGTAAATTAGTGTTAGTAGACTTGTCGCCAACAATTTTTACTGGCGTATCCACTTTAATGGTACCATGATCAGTAGTCACAAAAGTTTTAATTTTTTTGGCTGCAATCTTTTTTAACATGTCCTTTAAGGGCGAATGCTCAAACCATGTTTTGGTTAACGAACGGTATGCCGCTTCATCATCAGCTAACTCTTTAATCACGTCCATTTCTGTTCTGGCGTGAGATAACATATCCACAAAATTGTAAACTAAAACAGTAATGTCATTTTTAACTAAGTCGTTAAATTTCTCAACCATTTTTTTGGCAAAATCCTGCTTGATTATCTTGTGATAACCCATCCTTACATCTTTATGATGACGTTTTAAGTTTGTTTTTAACAAATCAGATTCATGCATATTCTTACCACCTTCATCACTTTCGTTTAACCAAAATTGAGGATGTTTCTTTTCTATTTCTGAAGGCATTAAACCTGCAAATAAAGCATTTCTTGCATAATGTGTTGCTGTGGGTAAAATGGAATAGAATTGTTCTTCATGTTCAATGTTAAAGTATTCTGCAAATAATGGTTTTAATACTTTCCATTGATCCACTCTTAGGTTGTCAATTACAATTAAAAATATAGGTTCTTTTCCAATTAAAGGCATTACTTTTTTTTCTAAAAGTGTATGCGACATAATGGGTGAATCTTCTTTTGGATCTAACCAATCTCTATAGTTATCATCAATAAATTTACAGAACTGTGTATTTGCTTCACGCTTTTGCATGTCAAAAATATCCTTCATGCTGTCGTCATCTGCCTCTTCTAACTTGATTTCCCAATTTACCAATTCAGAATAAATGTCAGACCATTCGTCATAATCTAACCTGTCATTTAAACGCATCCCAATTTGACGAAATTGGATTTGGTAATCGGTAGTGTTTTTTTGACTAACTAAATCTTTAGTTTTTAAATTCTTTTTAAGAGATAAGAGTATTTGATTTGGATTAACAGGCTTTATTAAGTAATCAGATATTTGACCACCAATGGCTTCTTCCATAATGTGTTCCTCTTCACTTTTTGTAATCATGATGATAGGAACGGACTGTTTAATCGTCTTAATTCTAGCTAAAGTTTCAAGACCTGTTAAACCAGGCATGTTTTCATCTAGAAAAATAATGTCATAATTATTTTCTTTAACTAAATCAACGGCATCAGATCCATTATTTATGGTGTCTACTTTATAACCTTTTTGTTCAAGAAATAAAATGTGTGGCTTTAGTAAATCAATTTCATCATCAGCCCATAAAATTCTAGTATCCATATTTTTTTATTGATTAGTTAGAGTTGTAAAAATACTCATTACATTTGTAAAGAGTACTAAATAATAATAATCGCTTTGCAAATTAACAAACGAAAAATAATAAACGACCCCGTTCACGGTTTTATTACAATTTATAACGATTTAATTTTTGATTTAATGGAGCATCCATTTTTTCAACGGTTAAGACGTATAAAACAACTGGGAATGTCTCATTTAGTTTACCCTGGTGCAAATCACACTCGTTTTCATCATGCATTGGGTGCTATGCACTTAATGCAAAAGGCTATAAGTGAATTAAAGAAAAAGGGAGTTGAGATTACTGAGGCCGAAAAACAAGGCGTTATTGTAGCTATTTTGCTGCATGATATTGGACACGGTCCCTTTTCGCATACATTAGAACATTCATTATTAAAAAATGTTCATCATGAAGAGGTGTCGTTGTTGTTTATGAACCGATTGAATGCTGAGTTTAATGGTCAATTAGATTTAGCGATATTAATTTTTACAGATAACTATCATAAAAAATTCTTACACCAATTGGTATCTAGCCAGTTAGATATGGATAGGTTGGATTATTTACAAAGGGATAGTTATTTTACTGGAGTTTCTGAAGGTGTAGTAGGGAGCGAGCGTATTATAAAAATGCTGAATGTAGTAGATAATGAATTGGTGATTATTGAAAAAGGTATTTATTCAATAGAAAACTTTATTTCTGCACGTAGAATTATGTACTGGCAAGTATATATGCATAAAACAGTAGTGTCTTCTGAGTATATGCTTAGAAATATATTGAAACGTGCTAAGGAATTATTTGATAAAGGGTATGATTTATTTGCCACACCTAGTTTAAAGTTATTTTTAAGTCAAAATTTTTCAATGGAAGACTTTGTGACTGATGACAGTTTGTTAAGTCATTTTGCAAATATTGATGATACTGATATTATTTCAGCTATTAAAGTTTGGCAAACCGCTGACGATAAATTGTTGAGTGTGTTGAGTACTGATTTGATTGGACGCAAGCTATACAAGACAGATATTTCAAAAGACCCATTTACTGCAGACAGAATTGAAAAAGAGAAACAAAAAATAACAAAACAGCTTGGCTTGGTAGATAATGAAATAGATTATTTTTTCATGAGTTCTAAGTTGGTGAATTCAGCTTATAATAAGCAAGTAAAGCAAATTAAAATGGTAACACGATCAGGTGAGTTAATCAATTTAACGCAAGCCTCTGACAATTATAACATTTCTGCATTGTCTGCTCCGGTAGAAAAGCATTATTTGTGTTATTTTGATGTGAATTAATCTTGAACTGTAATAAGTATTAAAAAATGTATTGGTAATTCTATAGAATTGTTACATTTGATAACACCCTATGAACTAAAACAACCATTTGTAAACGAATATGTTTTTGGTATCTAGTGGTTTAATAATTAAAAATAAACTACATATAATTCGAGTATAGAACACTAGTGTTCTTTATTCGGTTGTTATAAACAATTTGATCTAAATATATCAAGTTTTATGAAAAATAAAATATTAATTAGCTCTTTAATTTTTGGGATAACTTTCTTTATCTTTTACACATTATGTTATTACTTACTTGATAAAGAAATGTTCAATTGGAGTTCAATTTTAGAAACAAGTATAGTATCTATTTTATCAGCGATAACATGGGGAATTATAATCTATCTAAATACAAAAAAGGTTAAAAATGAGTAATTAACTTTGTAAAAACTACACTCGCAGAATCTTGAAGAATTAGCGGGGAGAATTGACAAATTGTATTTAGATTTCAAGTAGACACGGGGAGGGTTTTATGATTCTCGTTCTGAACATAAAAAGTCTGATAAATATGAGTACGGATAACAAAATATTTTCAATTATCGTAAGTTTTGACGTCTGAACTTGACGTTTTGAGCTCAATTAATTACCGTTTTATTGTCTGTTTAATGTTGAAGTATTACACGATTGAACTTTACGTTTTTGATTTCAGAAAGTAAGTATAAGTATTACATTTCTTGACAAATAAATAGAAGAATTAAACTGTTTATAACAAAACCTAAAAACAATATGTAGGCTAATCAGTAGTATAAAATTCATTATTTTATGGTAAGCCCGTCAAATTTAAAAAATCGCGTTTTTATTGAGGATAAATAAATTAAATCCTTAAATTTGACTAAGCGCTAACCTATGAACTCCGTTTTCCATAAACTACATACTGTTCATAGTTGAGTCGCTGTGTACAATAGTGTCCCGTCCTGAAATAGAAAATATATGAAACAAATAATTGGAATGTTTTTGCTTTTAGCCACATTGAACGCTTTTTCCCAAAATGGAACTATATTAAAAGAACCAAAGGTTGATAAGCGTATAGAGCTATTAAGTATCGTCTTTCGATTAGCTGATAGTCAAGAATACAGTTCAAATAAATTTCCTAAATATGTGGAGAACATTGACAATCATTTTGGGAAATATAAAAATCATACTCTGATAACTTTTATCAAAAAGAAGTTGAGAAAAATGGGTATTGGTTATGATGCAGTAATGTATATGGCTATTAGCATTACCGAACCACCAGAAATGAAAGCAATATTATCTTTTTCTAAGGATTTTCCTGAAAAAAGGTGGGGAGAGAAAAATGCTACTAAATTCCTAAAACTCTTAAATCAATTCTATTATGATGCAGATTGTGAAAACTTCTTTAAAAATAATGAAGATTTATATAGAGTAGCATCCAATAGGTTTAATCTCGTTTACAAAGAATTGGATTTAGACTGGTATCAGAAATTTTATGGAGAAAAGCCTAAAGGAGAATTTGTTATCGTGAATGGGTTAGGAAATGGCGGTGGTAACTATGGTCCAAATATTAGACTTGCTAATAACAAAGAACTTATTTATGCAATAATGGGAACTTGGAGTGTTGACAGCTTAGGTTTACCAAATTTTAAAATGGACAGCTACTTTCCGACACTTTTACACGAATTTAATCATTCATTTGTTAATCATATCGTGGGGGAATATCATTCCGAATTAGCTGAAAGTGGAAAAACAATTTTTAATCAGTTAAAAGAAATAATGAATAATCAAGCTTATGGTGATTGGCGAACTATGTATGCAGAAGCCTTGGTAAGAGCATCAGTTATTAAATATTTAAAAGACCATAACTATGAAAATGAATTTGTTATTAAAGAACTGAATGAAGAGATTAATAGAGGATTTATCTGGACAGATAAACTAGTAATGGAGTTGGACAGATATGATAATAATCGTGATATTTACCCTACTCTAGGGAGTTTTATACCGGAAATTGTGAAATTCTTCAATGAAACAGCTTCTGAAATTAATGAATTGAAAAAACTAATAGATAAGAAACGGCCTAAAGTAATTTCGATTAGTCCGTTTGAAAATAATTCTATTTATGTGGATTACAAAACAGAACAAATCGTTATAGAATTTGACAGACCACTTAAAGGAAAAGGACATTCAATATTTGTAGGGGAAAAGGGAGAAAAGGCTTTTCCTAAAATGGGTGAAATAACTTATTCAAAAGATAAAAATAAGCTCATAATTGAAATGAAACTAAAACCAAACAAAGAATATCAATTTGTCCTATCAGGTTGGAACTTTATTTCACAAGATGGTTTTGGAATGAATGACTATGAAATTAATTTTAAAACAAAAAAATAACGAACGAGAAACACTGACTATAGTTAATACAGGGTTTGGTGTTTTAACTCAAAGTAAAGTGTTTTTAACAAAGACCTCCAAAACTTAAATTTGGTATTTAAAACAAGAATAATTTAAAAACAAAATATTAACTTTAGGCTATGTGCGTTATTGAGGGTTTTGCTCTTTGTAAATCGGTACTAAACATAGGTAAACATTAACAAAATCACAACCTTATGAAAATAAATTTTTTAACATTAATTTTTCTTTGTTCAATATGCTTTAATGTAACAACTCTTTTTGCTAAAAAGGATACAACCATTGTTTTTTGTAATCAGTCATTACATAAAGTGAAAAAAAAATATGCGTCATATTATATTAAAGTGTTTAAAAATAAAGCAGGGCAAGTTGGTGTGATACAGTATACTAGATATGACTTACTTTGTATGAAGGGAGCTTTTTCAGATGAAGGGCTTAGCATAAAACATGGTGTATTCGAATATTATAATAGCAAAGGTGTTCTAAAAAAGAAGGGAAAATATATTAATGAAAAACGAACAGGTATATGGGTGACTTATGATAAGAATGGTTTATTAACAAGTAAATCTAACTATATAGATGATAAATTAACAGGTGAACAGTTAAAATGGTATAAGGACACATTAATTTCTAGTGGGCAATATGAACTAGGTGAGAAAATAGGCTATTGGCAAAGTTGGCATAAAAACAGAAATATTAACTGTAAAGGTAGCTATGTCAAGGGAAATCGAGATGGAGAATGGAAGTTTTACTTTGAGTCAGGTAATTTGGCCGCGATTGAAAAGTATGAAAATGGTGATGCAACTTCTGTTTTATGGTATAGTGAAACTGGAGAATATGTAGCACCAATAAAACCATATGAATTGAAGCCTCAATTTATAGGTGGACTCCAAGGTATTAGTTACTATATTCAAAATACATTTGAATATCCAGAGTTGGCTAGAGAGATGGGGGAACAAGGTACTGTATGGGTTGAGTTTACAGTGCGAATTGATGGGGTGATTGAGAATATAAAAGTAGTTAGTGGTGTATCTTATTCTCTTGATGCAGAAGCTTTGCGTGTAATTAAATTAATGCCTAATTGGACACCTTGGCTTGATCATAATCGTAAAAAACCAATACTATTCTCTATTCCTATAAAGTGCAGATTAGGGTAGCGGTATTTTAAAAAGAACTTAAAATCTAACCTACTTCCTTCCAAAATCAGCAGGGATTTCTCCCCAAACTTTAGTTTCCCATTTAATGATTTGATTTGAAATTTGGTTATTTTTAAGCCAGTTTAATGCGCGGTCCACCAATTTAAATGAATCTTCATTGGTGGCGTTTCGCTCCAAAGTTGTTTTCACTTTTTTGTTCCTTACCCAACTCATAGCAGTTCTACTGTCTGTGTAAATTGGTCTGGTGTCACCAATTTTTTTCATGTGAGACGCCGCATGCACTAAGGCTAAAAACTCACCCACATTAT
>Ga0209395_1004104_pt1 | contig 17435 bp, 15 predicted proteins | sample GOMGulsemesocosm_3_FD_184635 | JGI IMG/M metagenome (GOLD analysis project Ga0209395, IMG submission 184635) | Methane-oxidizing microbial communities from mesocosms in the Gulf of Mexico - GOM9D Gulf of Mexico (SPAdes) (version 2) | ecosystem: Environmental > Aquatic > Marine > Cold seeps... | reverse complement strand
ACCCTATACGAATAGATTCCTGTAAAGATGTGCCAGGAATACTGGTGGTATGGACAATATAATGTCCTTCACGTAATTCGGGTAAAAATTTATTTTCTAGATTAAATAGTGTGAAAAGTCCTAGCAAACAAATAATAATGCTAAAGCTCATAACACCTTTAAAATGGTGGTTCACCCATTCTAAAGCTGTTTTATATCGAGGTTTGAGCCATTTAATTAACGGTGGATCTTGTTCATCGTTTAATTGATGAGAGCTTTTTCCAAGAAATACATAACATAGCGCGGGTGTTAGTGTTAATGCAACAACCAAGGACATTAAAATGGCAAGAATGTAAGACAATCCCAAAGGAGAAAATAATCGCCCCGCAACACCTGATAAAGTTAATAGTGGTACAAAGGCCAGAGCAACAATAAAACTAGCATAAACAACAGAACTACGGACTTCCATTGATGCGTCATAAACCACCGTGGCTATTGCTTTAGGTTGTGAAAGTAGACGGTTTTCTCGTAATCGACGGAAAATATTCTCAGTATCGATAATGGCATCATCCACTACTTCTCCCAAGGCAATCGCTAATCCACCTAGCACCATAATATTTAAATTAATGCCACTTTCTATCAAAATGATAATGGCAGTAATAAGTGATAAGGGAATAGCAGTAGCAGAGATAAGGGCGGTACGTAGGTTAAATAAAAATAGATAAAGCACTATAACTACAAAACAGCCGCCAATTAATAAATGACCTGATAAATTGGATAAGGATGTTTCAATATAATCAGCGGGACGAAATAAACGCGGATAAAAATTAATATCCTGTTTGTTAAAAATATCATCAAATTCAGCTAAAGCCGCTTCTACTTGTCTGGAAACGGATAAAGTATTGGCTCCAAATTGGCCAATAATCATCATCACTATGCCTGGTTGGCCTTTTATTTGGGCCGCACCAATAGGCGGTTCGGCAGCATAAGAAATCTCAGCAACATCACCTAAAGTAATATTGATATCTGCTTGACGTTTTATGATGATCTTTTTAAATTGTTCCGGGCTGTTGGCTTGCCCTGAAATTTGAATGGTAAAACGCTGATTCTCATTTTCAATAAAACCACCGCCTTGGATATTGCCTGCTTGTTTAGCTGCATTAACAATGTCTTCAACAGCCAAGTTAAAACGATGTAGTTGAGAGGGTTTTATTTGAATTTGTAATTGCTGGACTTCTCCACCAAAAATATTAACATCAGCAACACCAGGAACAGCCAGTAATCGTGGCACAATTGTCCAATCGACTAAACTGCGTAACTCCATTAAACTCTTTTTATCAGAGTTTAAGCCAATGGTTAATACAGTGGCAGAAGATGAGGATAATGGAACCGCAATCGGCGTTTCTACCCCTTTAGGTAAACGACTGGCTAAACTGCTTAAACGCTCACTGACTAGTTGTCTGTTTCTATAAATGTCACTGCTTTCTTCAAATAAGGCTGTAACAATAGATAAGCCTTGTATAGATTCTGAGCGGATCGACTTAAGACCAATTAAACCGCTAATGCTAGTTTCTATTTGTTGAGTGACTAAGATTTCAACTTGCTCTGAGGATAGGCCGGGAGATTCCGTTTGAATGATTACTTGTTTAGGTGAAAACTCAGGAAAAATATCAAGACCAGCAGATGAAAAGCGGAAACTGCCATAGAAAAGCAGAATCAAAGCTAATGCGATGACTACACCATAAAATCGAATTGAAAAACGGACTAGGGTTGATAGCATATTTAGACTAATGGCAATTGGTTTTAGGCGCTGATAAATATATGGTCGAGATAAAGTTTTTTGATGCGTTAATCGTCATCATCTTCATCAGGGATTTGTGATCTAAATTCATGTGAAAGTAGCATTTGGGTACCTGTTACTACAATTTCTTCATTATCATCCAATTGCTTAGTAATAAAATAACCTTTAGGCACTTTTATTGGATTGATAATGTTCTGATGGATAAATTGCTCATCATCAATTTTTATAAAAACAAATGATTGGCCTAAGTGCCAGGCAAGAGCCGACTCAGGAATAATAACGCCTAGCTGTTTGTTTTTATATTGTGGAATCCAGGCTGTAAAGTTCATCCCTGGTTTTATATTTTTGTTGTCGCTCAAAAAACTATATTGCAGCCCGTGGGAGAATTGGTCTGTAGATGGAAGTTGGCTAATAAATGAAGCTTTAAAAGCTCCTTTTCTTTCGCCTGTAGGATTAATCAAAATCGTTTTAACATTATCTAGTTGGGTATTCCTCGCAGATAAGGTGACAGTTAGTAATGTTGACTTCCCTGAAATTAAACTATCAAATTGAGCTGAGTTTTGGCCTTTTGCCCATTGTGTTATATGTTCTCCCCAGCGTAATAGGCTTTGATTAATAATAAGTGAGCTTTTATAAGTCATCTCATCATAAGTTGCCTTATCAGATTGCCATTGTGATTGTTGGTTTTGTAATTTTCTGGTCGAAACAGCTTCGTTTTGATGCAAATTGCGTAAACGAGCAATAGTAGATTCAGCTTTGGTTAAGCGAGCTTTTGTTCCTGCTTTTTTTGCAGTTGCTGATTGGTATTGGTGGCGGATAGAAAGTAAAGGGCTCACACTGATTGCTTTACCGTATGCAATAACTTCCTTTTGAAATTCGACAGTTTTAAATTGCTGTGTTTCTAAGCCTGAAGTTTCTTGAAATTCTTCATCCAAATGAATAACGACTTGGCCATTAATTATTTGTGTAGGACTTTGCTCATTTTTATCATCGTCATCATCTGAAGCTATAGTAGATAAACTAAAAAAAGATAAAAAACAAAATAATAAAACCAATGGATAACATTTCATATAAAGGCCATTAGAAAGGAATTATTAGAATTATACGGTGTGTTTTTATCTGAAATAAATATTTTTGTTGTTTTTAATTAATAGCACGTTATCCTTTACATTATATTTAGTGCAAAGGAGATTAAAATGAGTGAACTGCCAGAAAACTTAAAATATGCAAAGAGTCACGAATGGTCAAAATCGGAGGACGATAATGTTATCCGTATTGGCATTACAGATTTTGCCCAAGAAGAATTAGGTGACTTAGTTTATGTAGAATTACCCGAAGTCGGTAAGCTGTTTAATGCAGGTGAGCAATGTGCTGTTGTTGAATCGGTTAAAACAGCATCTGATTTATTTAGTCCTGTAACAGGAACAGTGGTTGCCATTAACGAAGCCATAGCAGATGCACCAGAGCAGGTTAATGACGAGCCTTACGATACTTGGTTATTTTGTATTAAAGCTGATAATCTAGCTGAATTAGATGATTTAATGGATGCTACCGCTTACCAAGCAATGATTGAGGAATAAGTTGAGATGACTTATTACAATGAAAAAGGGTTTAAGCGATTTTTCAATGCAATTCTCTTTTCTATTGCTGGGTTTAAAGCAACATGGAAGCATGAAGAAGCCTTTAGACAAGAGCTTGTAGCATTTATTGTTGCTGTGCCTTTAGCGTTTTGGTTAACGAATGATAATGTAGAAAGAATATTGCTGATTGCTTCAGTGGTCTTAGTTATGATTGTTGAGTTATTAAACTCAGCAGTTGAGGCTGTTGTTGATAGAGTGGGTACAGAGTTTCATGAATTAGCAGGACGAGCCAAAGATATCGGTTCAGCGGCTGTTATGTTGTCAATTATGCTAGCGATAGCAACGTGGTTATTAATTTTAGTTAAAATTTAAGAGGAACAAAATGAGTGCATTAATTTGTGGGTCTATGGCTTACGATACTATTATGGTTTTCCATGATAAATTTAAAAATCATATCTTGCCAGAGAAGGTTCACATGCTAAATGTTTCTTTTTTGGTGCCCATGATTCGTCGAGAATTTGGGGGCTGTGCAGGGAATATTGCATATAACTTAAACCTATTAGGTGAGAACTCAGCCATTATGGCTACAGTAGGCCATGATTTTGAGCCGTACGCCCAATGGTTAAATGGCTGTAAAATATCTACAAAATATATCAAGACTTTGGATAGTGAATATACAGGGCAAGCGTATATTACAACGGATGAAGATGATAATCAGATTACAGCTTTTCATCCTGGTGCGATGAATCTGTCTCATGAAAATTCAGTTATTGATGCGGAAAATATTAGTATAGGAATTGTTTCTCCTGATGGAAAATTAGGGATGCAACAACATGCTAAAGAATTTGTTGAGCAAGAAATTCCCTTTATCTTCGATCCTGGTCAAGGCATGCCTATGTTTGACGGTGCTGAATTACTAGAACTTTTAGATTTAGCAACTTATGCAACATTCAATGATTATGAATCAGAATTAATGCAAGAACGCACAGGATTAACACTAGAGAAAATCGCTGAAAGAGTAGATGCCTTAATCGTAACAATGGGTGGTGATGGCTCTAAAATTTATACCGATGGAAAATGTATTGAAATTCCATCTGCGCAAGCTAAAGAATTAGCTGATCCAACAGGTTGTGGTGATGCATACAGAGCGGGTTTGTTATATGGAATAATGAATGAGCTAGACTGGGAAACAACAGGCCGTATAGCGTCCTTATTAGGTTCAATCAAAATTGAGCACCATGGCACGCAGAACCATAAATTTACTATGGATTCATTTAAAGCACGTTATCAAGAAAGCTTTGGAAGTTCTTTTTAAAGAATTGTTGAATGTAGAGCGGACTTAAGTCCGCAAAACTATGATGAGAGCTATTCTTAAAAAAACATAGGGTGGTGGGTTAAATTTGTAGATTTAACAAACTATGTATTAGTAATACTTATTGGGGCGCAGGTTTTAACCTGCATTCTTTAGCGTAAGAGCAGGCTAAAGCCTATGCCTCAAGTTTTAAAATAGTCCTAATCTCGACCCTCTATACAAACATATCTTATAGCGGACTGAAGTCCGCTCTACCTTTGGTTCTAAATCTTGAATTTAAAAAACACAGAAAAACTACTTTCCATAATGGCACAGTTACGTCATCCAGAAACTGGCTGTGCATGGGATCTAAAGCAGAGTTTTAGTTCACTAGCACCTTATGCAATAGAAGAGGCTTATGAAGTTGCAGATGCTATTGAAAGAAATGATTTAGATGATTTACGGTTAGAATTAGGTGATCTGTTATTACAAGTCGTTTTTCATTCTCAAATTGCGCAAGAACAAGGTCTGTTTGATTTTGAACAAGTAGCAGAAGCTATTTCAGAAAAAATGATCAGCCGACATCCACATGTGTTTGGCGATACTGTTTATAACAGCGATGAAGAAAGACAAAAAGCGTGGGATGAAGCTAAAGAAAAAGAAAAGTTGGCACAAGGAAAAGTAACTAAAGATAAAAGTGTATTAGCAGGTGTCCCCGTTAATCTACCTGCTTTAATTGAATGTGAAAAAATACAGGATAAAGCCGCAAATCATGGCTTTGATTGGCCAGAAGTAGAACCTGTTTTTGACAAGGTTATGGAGGAGCTTGAAGAGGTGAAAGAAGCTTGGGAAGAAAAAGATCAGGCTCATATTCAAGAAGAAATGGGGGATTTGTTGTTAGTGTCCGTTAATTTGGCAAGGCATTTAAAAGTAAATCCAGAGGTAGCACTAAAGCAAGCAACTAAAAAATTTAGTAAACGTTTTAATTATATTGAAGAGCAGGTTGAGTTAACTGATCGTAATTTACGAGATTGTGAATTAGCAGAGTTAGATGCTTTTTGGGATGAGGCTAAAAGAATACTTAAAGAAACACCCTAAAATAACCAGTGAAATTTTAAAGGCAGTTTTGCTAGCTCCAGCAAAAAAAGTATTGTACTGCTTCGAGTGGTAGGTATTATTTATAATCGAAAATATACAAGAATATGTCATGTTTTTTTACAAAATATAAAGCAACAAAAAGAACGTGCTTGTATAATTCAATAAAAACAGTTGTTTAAAGTTATGGCATGATACCTGCTTATAGTGTTCAATATGATTCTATTTTTTGTAAGATAAAAAATTAGAATCTTGTTTTTAATTTTTTATTTAAGAGGGGAAACCATGAAAAAAAGTTCTTTAGCTATAGCTTCTGTTTTAATCTTAAGCTCAACTGCTGTATTAGCAAAAAAAGTAAAAGACTGTCCTGTTACTAATGCACAATTAAATACTGCATTGAGTGACGCTCAAAAAGAAGATAATGGTCAATTTAGTTTAGATATGTGGGCTACTGTTGTAAATAATAAAGGTATTGTATGTGCGGTTTCTAAAACGGGTGAAAAAATATCTGATCAGTGGTTAGCTAGTCGTGTTATCTCTGCTCAAAAAGCTTATTCATCTGCTAGTTTGAGTAATAATAAAGGATCTGCTGGATCTGCAGCTGGTATAAGTGTTGGCTTTACTAGTGCTGGTTTATATAGTGCTACACAGCCTGGAGGCTCTCTTTTTGGGCTTCAGCATAGTAATCCTGTTGATACTAAATGGGCTTATCATGGTAATAGTAAAAAATTTGGTACAGTTAAAGACCCTATGATTGGTCGTTATGTTGGTGGTATTAATGTTTTTGGTGGTGGCTTGCCTTTATTTGATGCGGATGGTCAAGTAGTAGGTGGCCTTGGTGTTAGTGGTAATACTTCTTGTGCAGATCACAATATAGCTTGGCGAATTCGAGGAGATTTCGCCACTCAAGGGATAGCTCAAGGTGCTGATTTTGAATTTGGTATTGGTTATGAAGCAGGTGATGCTGGTTATCCTATTTGTGGAAAACCAGGAGATCAAGATTGGCAAACTGTTGATTCAGATGAAAATGGCGTTGATGATAGATGGGAAGGTGGAATTTCAGCTATCGAACAATTGATGGACTAATCAAGTAAATATTGAGCAAGGATGCTCAAATTTATTTTTTTCCAAATTAGTAATGTATCTAATTTAAGCTTTGAAAAAACGGTTTAATCTAAGCCTAATTTTTTAAGGCGATAACGCAAAGACCTAAACGTCAGTCCCAAATGTTTGGCTGTTTCTGTTTTGTTCCATCTATTTTCTTCTAAAGCTTTGCTGAGCGCCTCTTTCTCAATTTCTTCCAGATAGCCTTCTAGTGATATTTCAGAGGGGTTAAATTTTTCTGCTTTTGGTAATTCTGTTGAGCAAGGTAAATTTAAGTCATCAAGCTCAATAGTATTTCCTTCGTATAAAGCCAGTGCTCGTTCTAGGATGTTTTCTAATTCGCGAACGTTTCCCGGGAAATGATAATGTTTTAAACCGTGTATAGCCTCTTTGCTAAGGCTTGGTTGCTCTTGATTATTGTTATTGGCTAATTTTGCTAGTAAATGTTCGGCTAATTCAGGGATATCACTAGCACGATTGCGTAATGGTGGGCTAACAAGATCAATTACATTAATGCGGTAATATAAATCTTGTCTAAACTCACCCTTTTCGACCATTGCATTTAAATCTTTATGGGTGGCGCTTAGTAAGCGTACATTAGTTGATATTTCCTGCTCCCCACCAACAGGACGTACTTTTTTTTCTTGAATCGCTCGTAAAAGTTTAACTTGAAGTGCCAGAGGTAAATCGGCTACTTCATCTAAGAATAAGGTTCCACCATCAGCAGCCTGAAATAAACCTGGTTTATCAGCTGTTGCGCCTGTAAAACTTCCTTTTTTATGGCCAAAAAATTCACTTTCCATTAATTCATGAGGAATAGCTCCACAGTTGACAGCTATAAAAGAGGCTTCGTGCCTTGGGCTTTGTTGATGAATAAGTTTTGCTACTAATTCTTTACCTGAACCTGATTCTCCGCTTATATACACTGGAGCCTGACTTCTGGCTACCTTATCAATTTTTGAGCGAATATCGCGCATTGATTGAGACTCACCTAGTAACAGGTGGCGGGTTCTACGTTCTTTTTTTGTCTGGATTGGAGTCGATAGCTTTAGTGCGTTATTTACCAGTTGTCTTAATACAGTTAAATCAACAGGTTTTGATAAAAAATCAAATGCACCTTTTTTCATAGCTGTAATGGCTATATCCATGCTGCCGTGTGCTGTTATAACTGCACATGGCATGGGGTTTTTACTTTTTTGAATATAATCAACCAAGCTTAAACCATTACCATCAGGTAATTTCATATCTGTAAGACAAAGATCAAAGCTATGTTTTGCTAATAACTTTTTTGCAGAAGCAATATCTTCAGCACAGAGAGTTTGAATGCCCATCCTATTAAGAGTGATTTCTAATAGTTCTCTGATATCAGGCTCATCATCAATAATAAGGGTAAATGGATTATTCATATTTCAATTTTTGAGCTGTCTGCTTTGGGTAAACATAATTTAAAGCTGCTTTTATTTTTATCTGATATAGCATAGCTTAATTTGGCTTGGTTGAGTTCTGCTAATTCTTTTGATATATATAAGCCAAGCCCTGTACCGGAAGAAGAAGTGGTGAAAAAAGGTTCAAAAAGATGATTAGCAGTTTCTTGGTCTATTGGATCGCCGTTGTCAAAGAGTGTAATGCAAGGGCTGTCTTCAATCAAATTGACTTCAATAATAATCTTTTGAGTTGAATCTCCGTATTTAATAGCATTAGAACATAAATTATCAAAGATTTGTTTTAAATGGCCTGTGTCCATATAAATACATAAATCAGTTGCTTTAGTGTCTATTTCAAAGTTATCTAGCGGGCTTCCCGTATCATAAATAAAACCTTGTAAATAGTTATCAAGCCATAAGTTAAGGTGAATCTTTTCTCTTTTAGAGCGACGTCTCCGAGAAAGTTGTAATACATCTTCAATTATTTTATTCATTCTCAAACAATGAGATTGAATAATTTCTGTTAAACGATGGTCTTCAGGCTGTAATGCAGGTGCTTCAGACAAAAGTTGGCTGGCGTGGCTAATTGCACCTAATGGGTTGCGTATTTCATGTGCTATGCTCGCGGTAAGGCGACCTAATGAGGCTAGCTTGCTTTGCTGTAGTTGTTGGTTATAAAGGTAAATATCTTCCAGAATAATCATGTGAAAGGTATCTTCTTGTGTCTGGATTAAAGAAAACCGACTATGAATTTGTTTATGATCAGGTAAAGCTATTAAAGCAAAATTTTGGTTATTGTCTAGCGTCCACTGATAGAAGCTATCACTTAATTGGTCTGAAATTTCTGATAAATATTGAGGTGGTGGTACTTGTTCTGACTTACCAATAATGTTTAAAGTAGCTTCATTGTACATTTTGATATTTTGATCAGAAGTACTAATGATAATGCCAGATTGCAGGTTTTGAATAATGTGTCTATTAAGCTCTTCAAGATTCGATATTGTTTGTTTATGTTGAGATGCAATTTGATCTGATTGCTCAGTCCTTTTTGCGAGAGTGAAGGATAAGTAAGCAATCGTAAAATAAGATGCCCCTAGCATACCTGCATAGGTAAGCGATGGCGCGGTGGCATGGGATAAAATACTATAAATATGTTCGAATAATACTGATAGGCTGGCTAAAGCTGCAAAAAATAAAGCACAGCGTCCGCCAATCAGTAAGCCACCTGCTGCGGTTGAAACAACCAATAATATGCCAATGCCGCTACTGATACTACCACTGGCATGCATTAATAAAGTTATAAAAACAATATCACTAAAAATATTGAGCTGGGCTTGAATTGTATAGCTCGGAGTGCGGGTATAGGCTGTATAACCCGATAAAACTGAAACAATAAAATAGCTATGGCAAATCATTTTATATAGCTGAGCATCATGAGACTTAAAAATAGATGGATCAAAATGACTATAAAATAAAATAATAAATAGCGATGAAACAATAAATCGATATAGAAAGAATACTTTTAATAAAGACCAAGCTTGTTCAGTCGGAATGCCATAACCTTTAGAAAAAGGGCAGGGGTAAATTGTATTTTCTTGATTGGGTGCCATAATGTCTAAAGTTCGATAGAATGTGCGCAGAGTTTATTGTAACTATAGTTTAGAAATGAGAATGTATAAAATATTCAATTTACATTCCTTAATCATTGTCTTTCAGGGCAGTTGGAGAAAAAAATGAACATCCACGAGTATCAGGCTAAACAGCTTTTTAAAGCGTTTGGTATTTCTGCACCTCAAGGTAAAGTCGTAACATCAGCAGATGATGCTGTACGAGTAACTAAAGATATTGCTGGGGATGCCTGGGTAGTAAAAGCCCAAGTACATGCTGGAGGAAGAGGGAAAGTTGGTGGAGTAAAGCTGGCTAAAAATACAGATGAAGTTAAACAATATGCATCTGATATGTTGGGTAGTCGCTTAGTCACTAAACAAACGGGTACTGAAGGTTTACCTATTGAATCTGTACTAATAGAAGAAACCTACCCTATTAAGCGAGAGTTTTACTTAAGTGTCTTGGTTGATAGAGCCAGTGAGCGAGTAATGTTCGTTTCTTCTATTGATGGTGGTATGGATATAGAAGAGGTTGCAGACAAGACACCTGAAAAAATTGTTACTTTACTAATTGATCCTGCGGCAGGTTTGCAATCTTATCAATGTAGAAATGTGGCTTTTGATTTGTTATTACAAGGCCCTCAAATTCGAGCATTAGAAAAAATAATGCAAGGCATGTACCGCTTGTTATTAGAAAAAGACGCAAGTCAGATTGAAATTAATCCCTTGGTAGAAACTGATGATGGTGAATTATTAGCGTTAGATGCCAAAATTAATTTTGATGATAATGCAGTGGCTTTACATCCTGATATTGTTGATTTTAGAGATCAAAGTCAAGAAGATGAAAAAGAGAATAAAGCACAAGAATTTGATCTAAATTACATCACATTAGATGGCACAATTGGCTGTATGGTTAATGGTGCTGGTTTAGCAATGGCAACGATGGATTTAGTGAAGTTAAAAGGTGGCTCACCAGCTAACTTCCTTGATGTAGGTGGTGGCACAACACCTGAAAAAGTCTGTGAAGCTTTTAAATTGATTTTGTCTGATAAAAGTGTAAAGGCTGTATTGGTTAATATTTTTGGCGGCATAGTTCAGTGTGATGTGATTGCTAAAGGGATTTTAACTGCAGTAGATGAAGTGCATGTTCAAGTGCCAGTTGTGGTTAGACTGGAAGGGACAAATGCAGAAAAAGGTAGAGAGTTATTAAATAATTCAGATTTTGGTGTGATTGCTGCCGATAATTTAGCCAGTGCAGCAGAACAAGTCGTCGCATTAGCTAATAAAGAAGGGAAAAGCGCATGAGCATTTTAATTGATAAACAAACCAAGTTAATTTGCCAAGGTTTTACTGGTAAGCAAGGTACGTTTCACTCTGAGCAAGCGTTAGCTTATGGTACTCAATTAGTGGGTGGCGTTACGCCTGGGCGTGGTGGACAAACGCATTTGGGGTTGCCTGTGTTTAATACTGTAGAACAAGCAGTAAAACAAACAGGTGCAACGGCAACTATGATTTATGTGCCACCCTTTTATGCTGCTGATGCTATTTTAGAAGCGGTAGATGCGGGTATAGGCTTGATTATTTGTATTACAGAGGGTATCCCTGTTTTACAAATGTTGAGAGTAAAAGCAGCAATGGCTGGTACTGATGCCTTATTAGTTGGGCCTAATTGTCCTGGTGTAATCACGCCGGGAGAATGTAAAATTGGTATTATGCCTGGCAATATTCATTTGCCTGGTTCAATCGGTGTGGTTTCTCGGTCAGGAACTTTAACTTATGAAGCTGTTCATCAAACCACTCATGAAGGTTTAGGGCAAAGTACCTGTGTAGGTATCGGTGGCGACCCCATTCATGGGATGACTTTTATAGATGTATTAAGTCGATTCCAAGAAGATGATCAAACCAAAGGGATTATCATGGTAGGTGAAATTGGCGGAACTGAAGAAGAGGAAGCCGCTGATTACATTAAAGAATATGTCACTAAACCTGTAGTGTCTTATATTGCAGGAAGAACAGCGCCTCCAGGAAAAAGAATGGGGCATGCTGGGGCAATTATTACAGGTGGAAAAGGCACGGCTGAAGGTAAAGTTGAAGCATTAAAAGCAGCTGGTGCCGAGGTGGTTGATACACCCACTTTATTAGGTGTAGCGATGAAGGCTGCTTTGTAAATAGTAAAACTCCTAATATATTCGTACTTGGTAGGAGGAGCCGTCGCGGCCAAAGGCCCCTCCTACATTTAAAATACTCTTTAACCTATGGTTTATTAATAACCATGTAAATCAATAGACTGAATGTTAAAAATAGCGCTAGCTCAAATAAATCTGCTTGTTGGTGGAATTAAAGTAAACCAAAAAAAAATTATTCAAACAGCCGAGAATGCTCGTGACCAACTTGGTGCTGATGTTATTATTTTTCCTGAATTGACCGTAACTGGCTATCCACCAGAAGACTTGTTACTACGCTCTGATTTTATTAAACAAGCTAACCAGGCAGTGTTAGATATTGCTAAAGCTGTTAAAGGTATTGATATAGTTATTGGCTATCCAGAGCAAGGTACTGATTGTTTGTATAACAGTGCTGCTGTATTGAGGGATGGGAAGGTTTTAACGCGTTATAGAAAAAGTGCTTTGCCTAATTTTGGGGTGTTTGATGAGCAACGCTATTTTCAATCATCAGATGAAACTTGTATTTTCACCGTAAAGGGATGTTCAATTGCTTTAACGATTTGTGAAGATATATGGCAAAAGGGCTTGGTAGAAGAAAATAAACAAGCGGGTGCGGATTTAATTGTCACCTTAAATGCATCACCTTTTCATGCCGGTAAGATTCATGAGCGTGAAGAAATTGTTTGTCAGCAAGCGAAAGGGTCATCAATTCCATTAGTTTATGTCAATATGATAGGCGGCCAAGATGAATTAGTCTTTGATGGGGCTTCCTTTGTTGTAGATGCAAAAGGTGAAGTTGTTTTCAGGGCTGAAGAGTTTGAAGAGCAAGTGTCTGTTGTTGAATTTGAGGATAAGCAGCCAGTTAAAAATATTTGCTCTCCTTTATATAATGAAATTTCAAGTGAATATAAAGCATTGGTTCTGGGGGTAAGGGATTATGTCTATAAAAATGGTTTTAAAGGTGCAATCTTAGGGTTGTCTGGCGGTATTGATTCAGCATTAGTGTTGGCAATAGCGGTTGATGCTTTAGGTGCTGATCAAGTGGAAGTGGTACTGATGCCATCTAAATATACCCAAGATATGAGTAATGAAGATGCTGTTTTAGAAGCGGAGGCTCTAGGTGTTAAGCACCATACGATTGCAATTGAGCCAGCTGTTAGTGCTTTTACTGCTATGTTAAGTGATGTTTTTACCGACACGGCGCGAGATGCTACAGAAGAAAATATTCAGGCGCGTTGTAGAGGTGTTTTGTTGATGGCAATGTCTAATAAGTTTGGCAAGCTATTGCTCACAACAGGTAATAAAAGTGAAATGAGCGTGGGTTATGCTACTTTGTATGGTGATATGGCCGGTGGTTTTGCGCCAATAAAGGATGTGCCTAAATTGCTGGTTTATCAGCTTTGTGAATATCGTAATACAATATCAGCAGTTATTCCTCAACGAGTGATAACGCGACCACCATCAGCAGAATTAGCCCCTGATCAAATAGATGAAGACTCATTACCGCCGTATTCAATTTTAGATCCTATTCTGGAAATGTATGTGGAGCAAGATAAATCGGCAGAAGATATACATGCCGCTGGTTACCAAATGGATGATATTAATCGAGCCATTTCATTGGTTGATAGAAATGAATATAAACGTAGACAAGCGCCACCAGGGGTGAAAATCACACCAAGAGCATTTGGGCGAGACCGTCGTTATCCCATTGCTTCTGGATATAGAGGTGTATCGTAATAGTGAAGTGCTAGGTTTTTTTTGCTAGAGCAGATTGCAGTCTGCTCTAGCAAGTTTTGTATGAAAGTTATTTCAATTGATCCGTCACAAAAGGCTCAATAGATTGATAAAGTGCCTGATGCATTCTTGGGTTACCTGTAATGATGTTGCCTGATTGCACAAACTTATCATCAAAAGAAAAATCAGTTACAACACCGCCAGCTTCTTGAACTAACAAAATGCCTGCTGCAAAATCCCATTCTTTAAGGCCAATTTCCCAAAAGCCATCTAGTCTGCCAGCAGCAAGATAAGCTAAGTCTAGAGCTGCAGAACCGGCGCGTCTAATACCCGCTGTTTTAGGGGTTAGTTCTTTAAACATGCTTAGGTAAGCATTTAAATGCTGAGGGTATTTGAAAGGGAATCCTGTTCCAATAAGTGCTGAACTTAAGTCTGTTTGATTAGTCACTCTAATACGGCGGTTATTTAATGTAGCTCCGCCTCCTTTTTCAGCGGTAAATAATTCATCTCTTAATGGGTCGTACACTACGCCAACCTCAGTTTTACCTTTGTGTTTTAAGGCAATTGAGACTGCGTATTGAGGATAACCATGCAAGAAATTGGTTGTTCCGTCTAAAGGATCAATAATCCATGTGTAATCATTGCCTTTATGTTCACCACTTTCCTCTGCAAGAATAGAGTGATCAGGGTAGGCGTACTTGATGACTTGAATGATTTCTTGTTCGGCTGTGCGATCAACTTCACTGACAAAATCATTTTTACTTTTTTTGCTAACGGTAAGCTGACTAACATTTTCTGATGAACGTTGAATTATGTCGCCAGCATTCCTAGCGGCACGGATGGCGATATTAAGCATTGGGTGCATAGTTGAATTAGATATAGGCAGTGAGAAAACCCTCTAGCATAACAAAACTTTTGGTATAGTGTTCTATTTTATCTAAGCGTGTGTTGCAAATGCTTTCAAATTTTAAAATTGTTTTGGTCGAAACCTCTCATCCAGGAAATATAGGAGGGGTTGCTCGTGCTATGAAAAATATGACACTGAGTGAATTATGTCTAGTTACACCCAAAATTTTCCCAAGTGCTGATGCAACTTCCAGAGCAGCAGGGTCTGATGATATTTTAAGTTCAGCTATTGTTTATGACAACCTTCAAGACGCTATTGCTGATTGTCAGATTGTATTGGGGGCATCTGCTAGAGATAGAACAATTAGTTGGCCGGAGGTAACGGCTAGAGAATGTGCTGAAAAATTTGTAAAGCCGGTTGAGAATCAATCAAAAGATAAAATTGCGATTGTATTTGGTAGAGAGAACTCAGGCTTAAAAAATCATGAGTTAGATCTATGTCACTATTTGTTACGTATCCCTTGTAACTCAGATTATAGCTCGTTAAATTTGGCGGCGGCTGTGCAGGTTGTGGCGTATGAATTATTTGTTGCTTCTGGTCAGCAAGCTAAAAGCACTATTGGTGATAAAAACGAAGAAAGTTTGGCAAGTGCAAAGCAAATGGAATTGTTTTATGAGCACTTACAGCAAACACTGGCTGATATTGGTTTTTTACATGTAGATAAATCTCAATCGATTATGCGTCGTTTACGTCGAATTTATAATCGAGTGGCGCTTGATACTAAAGAGGTGGATATCCTTCGTGGTATTTTAAGATTTTCACAAACGCATAATGATAAATGATATTTATGTTTCGACTAATTAAAGAAGATATTAATTGTGTTTTTGACAGAGACCCTGCCGCGCAATCAGTGTTTGAAGTTATTACAACATACCCTGGGTTTCATGCCTTAATTATTCATCGAGTGGCTCATTATTGCTGGGGAAGAGGGTTTCGTTGGTTAGGACGATTTATTTCTCATCTGAGTCGATGGTTAACAGGCATTGAAATACATCCAGGTGCCCAAATTGGACAACGTTTTTTTATTGATCATGGCATGGGTGTTGTGATCGGTGAAACGGCCATTATTGGTGATGATTGTACTTTATATCATGGAGTAACTTTAGGCGGGACATCGTGGAATAAAGGAAAGCGACACCCAACATTATTCAATGGCGTGGTGGTAGGTGCTGGAGCAAAAGTCCTTGGGCCAATCGAAATAGGTGAGGGAGCTAGAATCGGGTCGAATTCTGTTGTTGTTAAAAGTGTCCATGCAGATGCAACTGTTGTCGGAATTCCTGGACGTGTTATTGATAGAGAAAAAAATAAAGCCAGCAAAGAACGAGAAGAAATAGCTTCAAAAATGGGCTTTAATGCTTATGGTGCAACATCTGATATGCCAGATCCTGTTGCTCATGCTATTAATCATATGTTGGATCATATTCATGCAATGGATAAGCAATTGGGGGATATGAAAAAAGTCCTCAATGAATCTGGTCTCGAATATAACGAGCCGGATATGCCGTCTTTGGATGATTGTGAAATTAAAGAATAATTAGGGTTCTGGTAATACTTGACTAAATTACTAGGTTAATTTATAGTAAACTTACTTTTTTTAAGTTTATTAAGGATTCTCATGCGACTAACTACTAAAGGCCGTTACGCGGTAACAGCAATGCTTGATCTAGCTTTTCATAGTCAAAAGAAGCCTGTTACATTAACTGATATTGCTACAAGACAAACGATTTCATTATCGTATTTAGAGCAGTTATTTTCTCGTTTACGTAAAGCTGGGATGGTAATTGGTGTCAGAGGACCAGGTGGCGGATATAAATTGAGCCGTGCTGCTATTGAAATAAATATTGCAGACATTATTGCTGCCGTCGATGAGCCAATAGACTCGACAAAGTGTGGTGGAGAAGGCAACTGCCAAGATGGTTTGCCTTGTTTGACGCATAATTTATGGATGGGTTTAAGTGACCAAATACGAACTTATCTTCAAGGTATTAGTTTAGGTGAATTACTAGAAAGAGAGCCTATTACTGATGTTGCAAAAAGACAAGATCATACTCTGGAACAGGTTGTAAATATGGTTCCAGCTCATCAGGAAAAACTGTCTGCTTAAAGCTGTTTGATAAGTGATTTATTTGGATCATAATGCGACTACACCACTTGATGAACGAGTAGTTGAGTCCATGTTACCGTATTTAACTACTTTTTATGGCAACCCATCCAGTTTGTATAGGATGGGGCGAGTCGTTCGAAGTGCCATTGATACTGCAAGAGAGCAGGTCGCAGCTTTGGTTGGTGTGCAAGCATCACAAATTATTTTTACCAGCGGCGGAACAGAAGCTAATAACCTAGCTTTAAGTCAGGTCGGGAAAGATACATTAATCGCAACTTCGGCAATAGAGCATCCTTCTGTTAATGAATTTTCTAATCAATGGGGAAGTAGGCATATATCAATTCCTGTTGATAATGATGGGCTTGTAGATCAAGCTAAATTTGTAAAATTAGTTCAGCAGCCTAATAAGCTAGGCTTAGTTTCAGTTATGATGGCTAATAATGAAACAGGAGCCATTCAAAATATTGCAGAAATTGCTGGTTTACTCAAGTATGAGCAGACATTGATGCATACGGATGCAGTGCAGGCAATAGGTAAAATCCCCGTTTCATTTCCTCAGTTATCCGTTGATTTAATGAGCTTGTCTAGTCATAAAATATATGGACCTAAAGGAAGTGGCGCCTTAGTCATCAATAAAAAATTAG
>Ga0209395_1004103_pt1 | contig 17437 bp, 14 predicted proteins | sample GOMGulsemesocosm_3_FD_184635 | JGI IMG/M metagenome (GOLD analysis project Ga0209395, IMG submission 184635) | Methane-oxidizing microbial communities from mesocosms in the Gulf of Mexico - GOM9D Gulf of Mexico (SPAdes) (version 2) | ecosystem: Environmental > Aquatic > Marine > Cold seeps... | reverse complement strand
CAGTAGTAAGCAGTGGGTGATTATGCTGGATTTACTCAGGCAGGGGCGGATTTTCAACCCGATCTATATTTATTTCAAACTACTAAGTACGCTCTACATTAGAGTATTTACTTCGGGGCATGAGGCCGTTCGCGGCCAAAACCCGTCATTTAGCTAGGTTTGTAGTTTTCATGGCGCGGCCTTGTTATTCATTAGTCTTTGACGTCTAATTCGGCTACAAAATGCCTGCTAATCTATTGTTTTACAAATTGCTTAAATCAATTAAGCTGCTTTTTTCCTGCATCATATGAAAGACCAAGTGCAGATTGTTGGCAATAAACGATGTCTTTTCTAATTCTGCTCTGGTTTGATCGTTGAATTGAATATAAATATGTATCGAGACTGTTGTCAGTTCTGAAATTTCTGTAAACAAACGACTGGCAGTGCGGTTGTGGATTTCGGACTTTTTAACCGAACCCTCCACCATACTTACTAATTCAACTAGTTTTTTATCAGAAAGTTGCGTTAATTTTTCTCCGAGCAATGAAATTTCTATTAATTCCTCCTCGAGGTTTAAGAGCTCGATTAGACTATTATTAAGTTCAGAAATTTTAATATACCCCAATCCAATCCTAGAGACCTCATGAGCCGATTTTTTACCCTTATTCATTCCATTCACCTTGTCTAGGTTTCGATAGATAGATTCAAGGTAGTTCACAACCTTATACATTGCCCTATTTTGAGGGTTAGTTTTTTGTTATTAATCCATGAGCATTGTGGTCGCCAACGCAAATAGTAGCCCCTAGGCTTGTGAATGAAAGCTTGGTTCTCAGAACACCTTATGAGATCTGCTAACACAACAGCTAGGAGGCAGGGCTGCAGTGATCGTGGGTGGTAATTGGCAGTGATGTTGAAATGGATTGGTTAATGGTTAGCGAATATCATGAATGTTTGCTAACTCATCTAGAATATCCTTTTAATCTGTTAATTATTAAAATCCATCGGGACTCCTACTCTTTAGAAGCTCAGCAGCGTTTAGGTACGCTCCCCGAAATAAATTAAATGGCTGGGGTTGGGCTCAGTCACGCACTGATTAGGTCATTCTATCTGGCTAAAACTGTTGTCTTGTATCGACCAAAAAATGTTGCCCCGGGGGCTGTGCAGTGCCTCGATATTTGAGTGTTTTTCACTAAGCCAAACCCTGAACTCTGCCAGAGCCTCGCTACTGTAGGATTAAGTTGTGTCGTGACAGCTGTATTGGTTGTCGATTTGCCATGCCTGAATGTGCGGATTGTCGCCGTAACGCTCGGCTAGCAGGCGACAGATTCGCTTGCATTCCAGACGATAAGGCTGATGGCTAAAGCAGTAGTGGCGCCCTGAGCCAAATTTTCTCGGCGCGCAGCTGGCATCTACGCCCAGCATTTCTCTGGATGTCCGCTATTTAGCCAAAAGCGCGGTCAACGATGCCCAGGGAGTATCAGTTTCCGCCAACAGCGCGGCGACGCCGGAAATTGAACAGTGGCTGATCACTGTCGATAAAGACAAGAAATCAGCCCTGCTGAGTCATTTAATTCAACAGCAGCAGTGGCAGCAAGCGCTTGTTTTTATCAAGATAAACACGGCGCAGCAAAATTAGTTAACCAGCTGGAGAAGCGCGGCATTAGGGCGAGGCGATTCACAGTGCTAGAAGTCAGGCAGTGCGCAGAAGCTACTGACCGACTTTAAAAGCGGTGAACTGAACCTGCTGGTGGCCCGCGGCCTGGATATCGATGAACTATCCAAGGTAGTCAACTATGATTTGCCCTATCAGAGCGATGAGTACATTCACCGCATCGGTCGCATCGGCCGGGCGCCAGCGGAGCAGCAGTGCCACTGGTTTCAAAAGATGACTTCAAAAATCTCTGCGCCATAGAGATCCGTCTCGGGCACATCATTGAGCGCCGTGAAATCGAGGGGTTCCCGGTCAAGAAAGTAGTACCCGTTTCTAGTTTGAATTTTGTGCCTAAGGGCAAAAAGAGGTAAGTAGAAATTGGTGTATCTCCAAGGGGCGACGTAAAGCTAGATGTCGAGTTAAAACACTGAATTTTATACAAAAAATAATGTAAGTTAAATTCAATGTGGCGGCTATAATTTTTTCAAAGCCAATAGTTAATGAGGATAATTCCCCCTTATTAACGTTTGACTGGTCTTTTTGATGATTACTTATTGTAATGCTTCGATGAGTTATAGTGGCTGTTTAAACCCCTTTCGACATGTGACAATCCGCCCATAAGTTAGATGGGAATCCCTCACTGCACTTATCATAAAGACAGTAACTTAAAATTCTAAAAACAATTAATTCAAGGTGCTTTACATGTTTAAATCCTTAAAGAAACAAGCGGTCGCTCTATTTTGTACGGCCGTTTTTAGTTCAACAACCACTATTGCCGCAGAGTCCGTTGTTGTCGGAGGAAAATTTTTTACCGAGCAGTTTATCTTGTCGGAAATGACCGCTCAGATCCTTAAGTCAGTTAGCATTCCGGTCGAGTTAAAAACGGGTATGGGTAGCTCGCTGGTACGTAAAGCGCAACTCAATGGCGAAATAGATATCTACTGGGAGTACACTGGAACTTCGCTGGTGGTTTACAACAAAGTTAAAGAAAAACTCAACTCAGCTGAAACTTATCAACGAGTTAAGGCGATGGATGCAAAGCAGGGGTTAGTTTGGTTGGCACCCTCTAACGCCAACAACACTTTTGCGCTGGCGGTACGCAAGCAAGATGTCGCTAAACACGGACTCTCTAGCCTGTCTGATTTAGCCAAAGCATATCGAGATGGGACAGAGCTAAACATGGCAGCAACCGCTGAGTTCATCGGCCGCTCAGATGGTATACGCAGCCTACAAAAAGCCTATGATTTCCGGGTTCCGCGTGCGGAGATTAAATCCATGGATTCTGGGTTAGCTTACACAGCACTTAAAGATAATTTAGTTGATATCGCACTAGTGTTTGCCACCGATGGCCGCATCTCCGCCTTCGGTTTCCAGTTATTAAAAGATGATTTGTCTTTCTTCCCAGATTACGCCGTAGTACCAGTGGTGCGTCAGGAAATACTAAAACAGTACCCGCAAATCGAGAGCAAGCTTAACAAGCTCTCGTCTATGTTAGATGACAAGACTATGCAGCGCCTCAATGCCAGTGTCGACATCGACAAGGAGTCTGTCGCGGATGTCGCCAGAACATTCTTGCAGAGCAATGATCTACTGTGATTTTTACTGACAGGGGAGCGACTCCCCTATCTTGCTAACGGTTATTTAACATGAACATTATCGATTTTTTTATCGCCAACTCTCAGCTGTTACTACTTAGTACTTTTGAGCATATTTCTTTAGTGGCCAGTGCAGTTGGTTTGGCAATACTGGTAGGTGTACCTATGGGCATCGGCATTACCCAAAATAAAGTGATCGCCGATATAGTGTTATATCTAGGTTCAGTGATGATCACTATCCCCTCAATCGCTTTGTTTGGATTAATGATTCCGCTGCTGTCACAGTACGGTCATGGTATAGGCTATGTACCTGCAGTGATAGCGGTCTTTCTCTATGCACTGCTGCCTATTATTCGCAATACCTACACCGCGATCAACGATGTGCAGCCGGAGCTGCGAGAAGTCGCACGCGGCTTGGGGATGAACTCTTTACAGCGTATTGTCAAAGTCGAATTACCGCTATCACTACCAGTCATAATGGCCGGTGTCCGCTCTGCGGTGGTTATCAATATTGGGGTCATGGCGATAGCGGCCTATATCGGGGCTGGCGGGCTGGGCACTATTATCACCAGGGGCATATCACAGAGTGATACAACCCAGATTTTTGCCGGCGCAATCGTAGTGAGTGTATTAGCCATAATTGCCGACGCACTACTCTATTTGTTACAGCGAAAAGTGACCCCAATGGGACTCGCAGCTCACTGATTACAGACCTCAGGCGAGGGCGATACAGTTTCACCTAGTAGAAAGTTGATGATAAGAAGCACTCTTAGGTGAATGACAAAATAAGGTAGCGTACTACTGATTACTTTAGTTAATAGCAAAACAGTTAGAGTCGATTGCTGATATCAGGTTGTTATTTGGCTCAGGATCGAGTAGTTAGTGCGCATCCTAATTCCAACACAGCAACAACAATATATCTTAGGCACTGCCAATGATTAAATTAGAAAAACTGACAAAAATTTTTGACTCTTTTGGCCATCAAGTAACAGCGGCGGATAGTATTGATATGGAAGTCGCCAGCGGCGAAATTTGTGTTTTGCTAGGGCCTTCTGGTTGTGGAAAAACGACTACTTTAAAGATGGTCAACAGAATTATTCAGCCGACTTCAGGCAAAGTATATATTCACGGTGAAGACACCTCCGAGCTCAACGATACAGAACTGAGACGCAGGATCGGCTATGTGATTCAGCAAATTGGTCTGTTTCCAAACATGACCATAGAGCAAAATATTTGCGTCGTGCCGGATCTGCTTGGCTGGCCGAAAGATAAATCTCGGCGACGCGCTAGCGAGCTATTAGATTTAGTTGCTCTGGATCCTTCGCTTTTCCTGAAGCGCTACCCGGCACAGTTGTCCGGTGGTCAACAGCAGCGGGTAGGAGTAATTAGAGCTCTGGCCGCAGATGCACCAGTAATGCTCATGGATGAACCCTTTGGTGCCATAGATCCAGTCAATCGCGAAATCATCCAGGACGAATTTCTGAAAATGCAGCGCGAAATTAAAAAAACGATTCTCTTTGTTAGTCACGACATAGATGAAGCGGTAAAAATGGCCGATAAAATCGCTATATTTTCCGAGGGCAAGTTATTGCAGTTCGCCAGTCCTAACGAAATTTTGGCCAAGCCTGCGACTGATTTTATTCAGAGCTTTGTTGGCGCTGACCGCTCGATAAAAAGGCTGCAACTGTTTCAGGCAAAAGCCGCCATGACTTCGGGCTCCGATAATGTTGCGGCTAATTCTCCCAGTATCAGTGCAGAGGCGAAACTGACCGATGCAACAGCGCTACTTTATAGCAGTAACGCCGCAGAACTACGATGTGTCGATGATCAAGATAATACCTTGGGCTTTTTGACCCATGCGAGTATATCTGCGCACCTCAACTTAACGGCACAGGTATAAGGAAGTTGATATGTCTAATCCACTGGTAAGTACTGCCGCGAAGTGGGCAATACTGGCGGCAATCCTATTGCTGTTTGTCGGCTCGATGGAGCCTGGAACCCTAGCAGAAATGCGCTATTATGTACCTGATGTTATCTATTTGGGACAACAGCACTTGGAGCTGGCGTTGGTCTCAGGTCTCGCTGCTATTGCTGTTGCTATTCCTCTGGGGGTGTTATTCAGCAGGCCTACAATGCAACGCTACGCCGAATATTGCATGCAGTTTCTCAATATAGGCGCGACTATTCCGACACTGGCACTGTTGGCGATGAGTATGGCATTTTTGGGTATAGGTTTTATTCCCTCAGTGTTTGGTCTGTTTGTGATCACTTTACTACCGATTGCCCGTAATACTTATGTGGGGTTGCAGGCCGTTCCTGGCTTTATGCACGAGACCGCTCGCGGCATGGGCATGAGTGAGAAGCAAAAGCTGTTTCGGGTTGAGTTGCCAAACGCTATGAGCGTCATCTTTGCCGGAATTCGTACCGCTTTTGCCTTGAATATAGGCACAGTACCTATCGCCTATCTGATAGGGGGTGGTGGCCTAGGCGAATTAGTCTTCATGGGGATTCGCCTGGATGACACTCCCATGATGTTGGCGGGTGCGCTGGCCACGGCATCCATCGCTGTATTGATTGATATCTCTCTGGGGGCTCTGTCAGTACTGTGCATACCTAAAGGCATACGGTTGAGTACCGCCAATCATTGATCTGCATTACAGGTCCAAAGCTGTTACTTAATGACCATCGCCGCAGCCCTTGCTGCGGTGTATTTTATCCGCATAAATAGCTTTCATCTGCAAAGTCCAAGTAATGCTCTGTTATGAAAGAGCTTATATTCAGTTTTATCTAGTGGTATTCGCAGCTACTTCGACAGTTTTAAAAAACCTTTTTTACAGGCTATAAGTAGCAAACGGAGGAGTTTGGTCGGGTTTGAAGGGGTGGATGAGACTTTAGCGAGTAACTTTAAAATCGATTATAGAGCAGGGAAAATCAGCACATATCTTTACTGATTTGCCCTGTAACAATGATGCTTTAATCTAGTAAGTTCTGCTCAAAGGGATAGTGAGTCAAGTTTTCAAATCCATCTTCAGTGATAATCACTTGATCCTCCAATTTCACCCCTTCAGCACCTCCCACTGCACCAACATAGGCCTCTACACACAGGGCCATGCCCGGCTCTAAGACCCCATCGTAGCCGTGCTCCAACAGATCTTCGGGATAGCGGATAGACGGATATTCGTCACAGAGTCCGACACCGTGCATCATCACACCGTAACGTTGGGCCCGATACTTTTCCGGTAGTAGTATTCCGGCTTCAGTCACTTCACTGAAGGTCATTCCCGGTTTCAAAATATTCATATTGTATTGAATATGCTCATAGGCCACTTTGTATAATTTTTTCTGTTCCTCCGTAGGGGACCTGTCACCTATCATCCAGGTTCGGGATAGGTCGGCACAGATTCCATAGGGACCGATTAAGTCTGTGTCAAAGGCCAGCAATTCTCCCTCCTGGACGACTCTTGGACCCGATTCTTGAAACCAGGGATTAGTGCGTACCCCCGAGGACAATATTCGACACTCTATCCACTCCCCGCCGCGGCGAATATTTTCCGCATGCAGTACTGACCAGATATCGTTCTCTGTCACCCCAGGTACTGTCGCTCGTTGCATTGCGTGCATCGCTATCTCAGTAGAGGCGATGGAGCAGCGCATGGCATTGATTTCATCTTCATTTTTAACCGCTCTGGCATGTTCCATGACTTCTTGGCCATCGAAAATCTCGATCGCCAATTTGTCCAGTTCACGCAGTCCGGCAATTTCGATTTTATCTACCGCCAGACGTTTGTTAGTGCCGCCGTGCTCTGCGAGTATAGAGGCAATTTCGCCAGCGAAGTGGGCGGCGTGGGAGACAGTTTTATTGCCGGTTTCGAAGTAGAAAAATGAGGCGCCGCCACGCAGTTCTTTAACCAGCGGCAAATGAGCCGATAAGTGTTCGCAATTGTGAAAATCCCAGAGGATTATATGACCACTAGCGGAGACAAAGCAGGCGCGGGCGTGATTGTGGGTAACCCACAACTGCATATTAGTTGAGTCGGTGGCATAGCGGATATTCAGGGGATCAAACAGCAGCACTCCGGCCAGATCACGCTTTTGTAACTGCTCCACGATACGGGCTAGTCGGTACTCTCGCATACGTGTTAAATTGGGGGTAGTCAGGCCTAATTCCCGCCACTCATTAAAAGCTAGGTCAGTGGGGCCTATTTCCACCCTGTCGTTGTCATTAGGTGATCCATCGGCTTTATAAGGACTGTGTCGGCGTCGGCTGGGATCAATTTTATTATTGGAAGTCCCCAGCGAGCTAAAGTTTATTTGTTGCATTGTTGTGTTCCTGTCAGAGCAGTGACTTATTCAGAATGTGTGAAAAAAATAATCAGCTGGCTAGATAATTGCTGCTCAGTCAGATCAGTTTTTTTTGTGCAGGGTAAACAAAAAGGATTGCCTGAGCAATCCTTAAACTATTCAGATTATTCGCCGTAATAGACCCAGACACACTTAGTTTTAGTGTATGAAGACAGTGAGTGGATGGCCATTTCTTTGCCCCAACCACTCTGTTTGAAACCACCGAAGGGGCTGCTGAGACCGTAACAACCGTAGCGGTTGACAAATAGCATGCCGGCGTCAATTTGTTCGGCCACTCTGTGAGCGCGTGAGACATCACTAGTATAGATTCCCGCCGCTAGGCCGAAGGCGGTGCTGTTAGCCATCTGTACAGCCTCTTCGGTACTGTGAAAGCGGGTGCAGCACAGCACTGGTCCAAAGATCTCTTCCTGGGCGATCCGGGCATTTTGTGACACTTCAGAGAATATAGTCGGGCGAATAAAATACCCTTTAGCATTATCTCCCTCAATATCGGCGTGGCCACCTGCGACCAGTTTAGCCTCAGCTTTGCCTATTTCTATGTAGGACATAATTTTATCGAATTGCGCACGGTTACACTGCGGGCCCTGATCTATGCCCTCGGCCAGTGGGTCGCCACATCTAATCGCCTCAGCTTTTTCGATCAGTGTCTCTAGCACTTGATCGTAGATGCTATCGTGGATCAAAAATCGAGTTGGCTCAGAGCATTTTTCGCCCTTGTGAGAAAACATAACGTTGAACGCACGATCTATCGCCCCAGGTAAGTCCGGAGTGTCGGCAAAGAAGATACAGGGGGACTTGCCCCCCAGTTCCAAAGTGGTGGCCTTGAGGTTAGAGGCTCCAGAATTTTGCACTATCTTACGGCCAATATCGGTACTTCCTGTAAAAGAAATTTTGTCTACATTATCACTGACCGTCAGCTGATTGGCCATCTGGCCATCGGTGAGTAATAAATTAATCACGCCGGCCGGGAAATCTAAGTGCTGGTCAATGAGTTCCATCAGGTATAAGGCTGTTAGCGGAGTGTACTCTGAAGGCTTGATGATAACAGTGTTGCCCATCGCCAGTGCCGGTGCAATTTTAAGGCTAGCTTGATAGAGCGGGAAGTTCCATGGCGCGATCAGACCGCAGACACCTACCGGCTGTTTGGTTGTGTAGTTGAGAAAACCATCCTCGACTGGACAAGTTTCACCGTAATATTTATCGGTCCAGCCGGCGTAATAATCAAAAATGTCCGCACATGTGGGGATATCATCTACCATGGACTCAGTATACAGTTTACCATTGGCCAAGGTTTCCAATATTGCTAACTGCTCTGTATGCTTGCGAATTAGATTGGCAATTTGCCTAAGCATGTTGGCTCTCTGGCTGCGATTGACCTTGGACCAAATCCCCGCTTCATGGCTCTTATTCGCAATGACTGCACAGGCTTCTACCTGCTGGGCGTCCGCCATCACAAAACTACAGAGTTGTTCGCCGTTGCTCGGGTTGGTAACAGCCCAGCTGTCGCCGCTGTTACCTTCGACCCACTGGCCATTGATGTATTGTTGTTTTGGTAGGGCCAGCCAGTTCTTGGCCCATTTCAATGGAATATTGTTCATAGAAATTATCTCAGATATGTTAGCAATATTGCTGTAGATGATTCTATGAACAGCATCGAGGTTGCACAATTGACATTAGTGCAAAGGTCAGTGCAAAAAACTCATAGTTAGTCACATCACAGTGCTAAGCACCGTAGCACTAGGGGCTGAGATGGCGGCGAACATAATCTAAATCTCCGCCCGATTCTCGATAAATTTTTGCGCTAAAAGAATAGCCCTTTTGCTGCTTCAACTTGATTAGTAGCGGAATCATAGTGTTGAGATTTTCGCTGTTGCGCTGGATATTTGGTTCCACTCCCGCCAGCGCATGCTCAGTAAAGACGCGCACAGCGTTTTCTATACAACTCATTGCATCTAAAACGTTGTTGATAACGATAGCTTGCCAGACGTTTAGGTCTAACTCGCCGTGGTCTTGAGTCATCTGTGCGCTGTGGCACTTACCGCAGGCCTGCATAGCGCTTAGTACTAGAAACTCTGCGATAGTGGGATTGACTTTGCCTGGCATTGCAGAGGAGCCTGGTTGTACCGCCGGTAAGTTTATCTCTGCAAAGCCACAATCTGGCCCCGAGCACAATAATCTGAAATCTTTGCCAATCTTAATCAGCCCTCTGGCCAGTAATTCCAGCTGGCTCGCGATTGCCAGCAAATCATCGTGATTTTGTGAGCAATCAAACAAATTACTACTTCGAGTAAATTTATCGGCTCCTACAACAGTGTTTAATATTGGTATGCAGTTAGCAAAGAAAGCAGCCGAGCAATCTCCAGGCCTGCCTATTATATTAGCGCCTAAATTAACCTTGTAGAGCTCACTGACATCCGCTTGTAAACGTGAATTGTTGCGCCGAACTAGGGTGGCATAGCCACTAAAGAAATCATCAAAGCTAATTTCAACAGCGTCTTGCAAACAAGTGCGGGAGATCTTGTTGACATGTCGCCACTTGTCTCCCTGGCGATTAAACTCCAATTCCAAAGCATACAGGCTGGCATCCAGCGATCTGTACTTTTGTATAATGGCCAAGTGGCAGGCGGTGGTCAAAGCGTCACTAGTAGAGTGGTTCAGATTGACGTGATCGTTGGGATGAATGGGTGAATAACTGCCAAAAGGCTGATTGAAAGCCTGCTGATTTGCCAGGTTTGCCACGACTTCATTAACATTCATATTGCTAGAAATACCGCCGCCACCGTGAAAGGCATGTACCGGGAATTGCGTCGCGGGCAGTGCTTTTTGTAATTCGCTTATAGCATCTATGATTGCCTGACCCAGTTCCGATGTCAGCTCACCCGTTTTTATGTTGGTCTCGGTAGCGGCTTGTTTTACTTGTAACAGCCCTTTGATTAGCTCGGGATAACTCGACAGAGGTTTTTCTCCAGACAGTGGGTACAACTTCACCGCCCGCTGTGTTTGTATTCCATAGAGGGCATCTTCAGGTACCGCTAGGGTGCCGATCGAGTCTTGTTCAGTACGGTACTTTTCACTTTGCATAATCTCTTCCGCTACAGCTTTTATCAGTTCATTGGCGAGTAATTCCTCGCTGCTGAATTGAAACTAATATTCAGCTTAGCCACAAGCGAATAAATAGCATTGAGTTATGCAAAAAAGTAATAGCGTAAATGACCGGTATTACTGGCCGTAACATGTCTACACAGCTATGTCTGAGCCTGTGAAAATTACTAAATGTAATAGCCCTGTGATTTTTTATGGTTTCTTTTTCTGCCAAATTTGCGCCAGTCTGCGTTTATCAAAAGCAACTCAATGCTTTAATCATTAGCAATAAGGATTCGCAATGCAGTATACAAGACTCGGCCAATCGGGCCTTAAAGTGTCCAGGCTTTGCCTGGGGACAATGAACATGGGTTCAAAAGAATGGAAGCCGTGGATATACAACGAACAGGAGAGTGAACCTATTATTCGCCACGCGCTGGATAACGGGGTCAATTTCATCGATCTGGCTGATTTTTATTCTATAGGTGCCGGTGAGGAGGTTGTCTGTAATGTATTGCGGCGCATCGGTCGTCGTCAGGACATGATCATCACGACCAAGGTAGGCTATGCCATGGGTGGTGACGTCAACAATCAAGGACATTCGCGCAAACACATTTTCGACGCTATGGACGCTTCGTTAAAGCGTATGCAAATGGATTATATCGATATCTATATGTTACATTTCTTCGACACAGAAACGCCTGTTGAAGAGACCATGGGAGCGCTAAACGATTTAGTTCTGGCAGGTAAGGCACGCTATATAGGTGTTTCTACGATGAATACCTGGCAACTGGCAAAAATTTTACAGGTCTGCGATCAAAACGGCTGGGCTCGCCCTATCAACATGCAGCTACAGCTTAACTGTGCCTATCGGGAAGAGGAACGGGAGATGATTCCGTTTTGCCAGGATCAGGGCATAGGCGTATCAGTATTCAGTCCTCTAGCCAGAGGAATATTGACTAGTGATCTGCAGTCAAATCGCAACCAGACTGACTTTTTTACCCAGGAAATGTACAACGATCAGACCTCTAAAGATATCTCGCTCTCAGTGGCGAAAGTCGCCGATGCCAGAGGTTGCCTGCCAGCTCAGGTTGCTCAGGCATGGGTGTTGAATAAAGCAGAGGTAAGCTCGATGTTAGTCGGCGCCGACACTACCACTCAATTTGACGCCGCTATTGCAGCTCTGGAGATCGAGTTCAGTGCAGAAGAAACCTACGAATTGGAACGCAACTACACGCCCTGCGATTTAATTACTGATTACACTTCTGGAAAGCGCATACCCAGAACTGCCAGACCGGTGATGGCGCCCTTCGTTTAGTGGCTAAAATGCCCTCGTCAGGGGGCATTCACTTTAGATTCTGACATTGCTGTTAGCCCGGCTTTATGTCCTGTAACCACTGGCAGAAGTGCTGCACTTTCGATAACCCCTGACGCTCTTTGACTATATCTAGCCAATAGCCGTACTCACCTGGCAATTCGACATTACTGAACTGTACCAAACTGCCTTCGCGCAGTTCTTCAGTGATCATTCTCTTGTCTATAATGGCAAGCCCAGCCCCTGTTCTTACCGCGTTAATCACTTGGTCCAAAGTGCTGAACTCCATCCCTCTATGGTCATTTTCGTTACTATCGATACTCGCTGCCCGCAACCAGTTCCCCCATACCGGCAATCTTTGGCCATCGTGTAAGATATGCAGAAAATTACAGTGTTTAAAAGAGAGGGTGCTGGCCTGGGACTCTAGAGTCGGGGCGCAAACAGCCACATGTTGCTCCAGCATCAGCAGCTTACTGTAGAGGCGTGGTTTGGCGAGAAGCCCAAAGCGAATGACACAATCAAAGATAATATGTTCACTTTCCTGATTGTGGACCGATAGTTCGAGTTCAGGATAGCGCTGCTGAAAATCGCTCAGCAGTGGGGCCAGCCAGCGCGTGGCAAAAGTAGGGGGAGCACAAACATTTAGTTTTTGCCGCTGCTTGTCACCGCGTATGTCATGAATGGCATCTTCCATCAAATCAAAAGATTGCTCTAGTTTGGTCAGTAGTTCGACGCCGGCGGTTGTCAGTTCCATCTTATGGTGCAGGCGTACAAACAGTGGTACCCCTAAGTAATCTTCCAGTTGCTTAATTTGTCGGCTGACAGCACCTTGAGTTACATGCAAGGTTTTTGCAGCTTCAGTAAAACTCAAGTGTTTTCCGGCGGTTTCAAAAACTCTTAAGGCGGTTAATGGTGGAAGAGATCGCATGCTAATATTATTACTCAAATGAAAAATATTAACATGCCAGCCTTTAAAACAGTACATTGGAAATACGATTAAAGGAGAAAAGTTAAGAGTATTTCCACAGCGGGGCTAACAGGTTCTAAGGTCACAAGTGGCGACCTATAGCAGGGAAATTACTAGCTACAGTAATTCCCAGTATACACCTGCCGCTGCTATATCAAGGCTCTTGTATTTAGCAGTATCTGGGTTGTAGTTAAACACAAATCTATGGGTTAAAGTCTCTCTGACTCGTAAGCCTTCAGCTAGCTCCTGCACTGCAACCCCCTCTGCGATACAGAGCTTTTTCAGCATCCGTACCAGCGCCAACTGATTGGGCCAAGCCGTTAGGTACTGGCGCTTGTCAGTGCCGATCAACACCGCTCTGTCGCAGCTAGTGCTCTCGATAACTGGGTCATCGCCAGTAGTCGTCTCAAACCAGTTGATGACCTTGCCACCTTCATTCAATGCTAATTCAACACTGGGGCGCAACGACTCCACATAACTGACTTTGCTGTTAATACCCGGCATTGGTGGTTGCAGGTTGAGTGCGAAATTGGCGGTTTTAGAGCCGCTTCTGGGGCCGGCCAGCACAGTCCCGGTAAAGCTCTCAATCGCTTGTGTTAACTGCGCATCGAAAGTCATTAATCCGGGGATCACTACTAACTTGTAATTTGCCAAAGAGGAACTGTCAGGCGGGATAATATCGATGGATAACCCGAGGCTGCGCAGTGCTCTATAGTAGTCCAGCACTAACTTAAAATAGTTAAAGCTCGCCCCCTGCGGTTGAATCTGCCAGGCCCAATCCGACTCATAGTCAAACACTAATGCCACTTGCGCCTTAGCAGTACTCACCTGGGGCATAGATTCTATTTCAGCGGCGACAGTACTGGCTTCGGCTAAGCCCGGTGCAGGATTGTTGTCCGGGGTGTATAGGCCGGTGTGCATTTGCTCCTGAGCGAAAGGTGCCTGGCGCCAGCGAAAGTAGCAGACCGCTTCTGCGCCGTGGGCGAAGGCCTCCCAGCTCCACAGCCGAACCATGCCAGGTAGAGGGGCAGGGTTGTAGGGTGCCCAGTTAACCGGGCCCGGCTGCTGCTCCATAATCCACCAACGACCGCGACCGACACAGCGGTACAGGTCGTGGTGAAAGGCCTGAAAGTCCGGGTCGCCCTGCTGTGAGAAATGCAACTTCCAATCGTCTCCCTCTTCGGATCTATCTTCCAGGAAACCCAGCGGATAGCTGTCCCAACTGGCGATATCTAAATCGGCACCGACTTTATAGTGATCGAAATCTGTGATCCTACCCATGTAGTTGTGAATTAGCGGTGCACTACTGTGGTTGCGTAGCACTTCAACCTGAATGCGGTTAAAAGTGATGACTTGGTCTGAACTAAAGCGCTTAAAATCGAGTAAGTGGCTGGGGTTAGGATCAGTGACACACTGATTAGGCAGTTGTATCTGTGCAAAGTTGTTGTATTCCATCGACCAAAAGATATTGCCCCAGGCAGTGTTCAGCGCCTCGATACTGTGGTATTTGTTTTTCAGCCAAACCTTGAACTCGGCCAGTGCAGCTTCACTGTAAGATAAAGTAGTGTCGTGACAGCTGTATTCGTTGTCGATTTGCCAGGCCTGGATGTGTGGGTTGTCGCCGTAGCGCTCGGCCAGCAGGCGACAGATTCGTTCGCATTCCAGTCGGTAGGGCTGGTGGCTGAAACAGTAGTTGCGGCGTGAGCCGAATTTTTTCGGCGCGCCACTGGCATCGACGGCCAGCATTTGTGGCCACTTGTCTAACATCCAGCGCGGCGGGGTGGCGGTGGGGGTGCCCATAATAACTTTTAAGCCGGCGTTGCCCAAGGTCTCAACTGCTTTATCCAACCACTGCCAATCCAGCTGGTGGGCCGTAGGTTCGATGCGGCTCCAGGCAAACTCTCCAATACGCACCCAGCTTAAACCCGCTTCGACCATGCGTTTGGCATCTTCTGCCCACATTTCCTGCGGCCAGTGCTCCGGGTAGTAACAAGTGCCTAAAGTACGTTTCATGTTTTTGTCCTTACTCGATGATAACGGGGTGTTCACTCTGACCGATAACAGTCAGATCGGTATAAAAAGTCTGCCCGGCGGGTTGTCTGTGCAATTGGCACTCATTCAACCCCTGCCTGGCAGTCGTGATAAAGAGCCGGTTTAATTGCTGGCCGCCAAATGCCGGGCAAGTTGTGTGTGCCGTGGGTACCGCAATGCTCTGTAGTAATTCGCCCCTGCTAGAATACTGGGCGATGCGGGCCGCGCCCCACTGGGCTATCCACAGGTTCCCCTGGGCATCGCAAACCGCGCCATCGGGATTGAGGTCATGGTCCCGTAGGTCTATTAGCATTTGCCGTTCTCCATTGGGCCAGCCGTGCTGTGGCTCCAACGGCTGTCGCCAGATAATTTGCTCGGCGGTATCTGTGTAATAGCTACAACTGCTGTCGGGGGCGAAACAAATGGCATTGGAAATACTGACATCGGCTTTTATTTGTCGCAACTCACCGCGGTAATAGCGGTAGATAGCACCGGCAGCAGGCTCTGCCTGTTTGCCCATAGTGCCTATCCAGAAACCGCCCCAGGGGTCGGCGCGGCCGTCGTTAGAGCGTGTGATAGGGTTGTCGGATTCCAATGGGCAGATTATCGATTGCTGTCCGTCGAGCAAATTGAACTTAATCAGTGCGCTTTCACTGGCAATCAGCAAGTGTTGGCGATCTATCCAGCCGGCGGCCGAAACCATTTCGGGAAACTGCCACTGTCTGAGCTCGCTGTCATCTCTGGCGTATAGTGTTTTAGCCAGTATATCGAACCAGAATAACTGCTGACGCAATGGGTGCCAGAGCGGCCCTTCGCCCAGCTGGCAGGGGCTTTGATCAAAAACGTGCATTACAAACCTTTGGCGTTGTCGTAGGCCGCCACCATCCCCCGGGCAATCTCTTGTACTTGAGCGGCGTTGTAACCGGGTTTATACAGTGCAGAGCCGATACCAAACCCCTGTACACCCGCTTTGATCCACTGCTCGAAATTATCGGCACTGGCACCGCCGACGGCGTAGATAGGCATGCTTTTAGGAATGACCACCGACATCGCCGCGACACCGGCGGGACCTATGATAGAGGCGGGGAATATTTTTAGACCATCGGCTCCGGCATCCATGGCGCTAAAGCATTCACTGGGTGTAAGAACGCCTGGATAAGAGAGTAAATTTAGCGCTTTAGTGCGGGCGATAACATCAATGTTGCAGTTGGGCGAAATTATCATGCTGGCACCGGTCTGCGCTACCGCTTCGACATCTGCGACAGACAATACCGTGCCGGCGCCAAAAGTGGCGCGCTCGGCAAAACTATCGACCATTAAACGAATACTCTCCAGCGCCTGTGGTGAGTTTAGCGGTACTTCTATCTTAGTGATGCCTGCCGCTATTAACACTTCGGCGATGGCTAGGGCATCTTTGGGTTCAATACCACGCAATATGGCGATTATCTGACGCTGTTGCATCTCAGGCTCCATTTAATTGTCGGTGGGCTAAGCTCAGCCCTTTTAAAGTCATAGTTTCACTGTTGGCCTGGACCGTAGTGACACACTGCATCTGTAGCGCCATGTTGTAGTGCTCACTAAGTCGGCTCTCGCCAATAATGGTTACTTGCTGGCCAGACCAGAAATCTTTGCTGTTTGCCAACTCCAGGCCAATTAACAGACCGGATAGCCGGGCATTGGCAGCAGCCCCAGATAAGTTGCCAATCAACGTCTGGGCGCGCAGGGCAAAGAGTTGTGTGCTGATGCTTTGCGGTTGTGCCATGCTTTCATCGATAGCAGACTTAAAGGCCTGTTCATCCCAGGCAGTGGTGTCCAGAGAGTGGCGTAATACCGACTGTTCGGCCAGTAGACCGTAGAGTTCACCGGTGAGAAAGGTTTGAAACTCACTAATCTTGCCATTGACTATGCGCACCCATTTACAGTGCGTGCCAGGCAGGCAAACCACTGTGTTCAGATCCGCTGCATCTTTTAATAAGCCAGCTACTTGAGTCTCTTCACCGCGCATTACATCGGCGGGAGCTAACTGTTTGATCCCCGGGCAGATGTGCACATCAATGCGCGGATCGCTAACCGGTGCCTTGGTTAACACCGTTCCGGGAGCGCAGGGGGCACTGTCGTAACTCGCCTCAATCCAGCCCTGTCTCGAGCCCAACATACCGCAGGCCAGTACTTGAGTAATGCTTTCAAAATTTAGCCAATCGTCAATTTGCTCGAGTAAGACTCCTTCAAATTGATCGGACTGCAAATTGTTCATACCTTGATCACAGTGGCGTTGATCGAGTATTTGACCGCTACAGTCCAATAGCCAAGTGCGTAAATGGCTGGTTCCCCAATCCAGGGCGATCCAAGTGTCTGTGTTCATCCGGTCACCACTACACCGCCATCGACGGCGATGGCCTGACCGCTGATCATTCGGCTGGCTTGTGAAGCTAAAAATAGGGTGGCGTCGACTATAT
>Ga0209395_1004098_pt1 | contig 17456 bp, 11 predicted proteins | sample GOMGulsemesocosm_3_FD_184635 | JGI IMG/M metagenome (GOLD analysis project Ga0209395, IMG submission 184635) | Methane-oxidizing microbial communities from mesocosms in the Gulf of Mexico - GOM9D Gulf of Mexico (SPAdes) (version 2) | ecosystem: Environmental > Aquatic > Marine > Cold seeps... | reverse complement strand
TATTGTTGAAAATTAAATGTGGCTTTATTAGGTAACCACGGCAGCGGATAAATGCTAGTAAATAACACTAAACTATTTTTTTTATTCATCGGTTATTTACTTAAATATAATTTATTATAATCTCGATAAACCATCGATATATCATAATGTTCTTTTACCAAGGCTTGTGCTTGGCTGCCAAATTCATCAATAATACTATTATCGTTGATTATCTCTTGCAATATAGCGGCTAATGCGGCTGTTGCTCTTACTGGGTATAGCCAACCGGTTTTCTGCGCTAATACGACTTGGGGAATAGCACCTACATTCGTTGAAATAACAGGTATGCCATAACCCATCGCTTCAAGAATTGACATTGGTAGCCCTTCGGTATCAGAGCACATCACTAGGACATCAAAGGCATTATAAATGTCATTTTCGTCAATGACATTACCATGAAATGACACCGGTATTTGTTGCGATAATTGTTTGGCCTTAACCTTTACATTATCTAATTCAGAGCCATCACCAAAAATTTGAATGTCAACATTATGCTGCAACTCAGTAGGTAACATTAACACCGCATCAAACAGCATAGGAATATTCTTAAGTGGTATTATTCGGCTGACCACACCCAGTGTAACTTTTTTAGTGAGTTGTTTGGCTTTATTACCAACACTAATGCCATTTTTTATCACGCCAACCTGATGGCTTTTCCAGCCATAACGTTGGCTGACACTATTTTTTGCTGAAGGTGATACCGCAACGGTATTATTTAAATATAAGCGAGCCACTTGATGAGAAATAGCGAGTAAGCTTTGCGGCGGATCAACTTCACCATGAATAGTGTATATAACCTGCTTCATAATAAAGAATGGAAAAAGCGGTAATATTGCTCGGATAACCGAGGGGGAATGAATATGGATAACGTCAGCTTGTTTGAGTTGACGAATAAGCTGCTTAGAACGGGCAAAAAAGTTGCCGGTTAAATTAACCACCTCAACAGCATTTTTTTCAATCACCGCTTGAAAGGGATCATGTTTGCGGCCAAAACTGATCACCTTTACCCAGTCGTCTTGTTGTTGCTGTTCAATAGATAAGTTTTTAACGAATTTTTCAGCGCCGCCGACTTCTAAACTGCTAACAAGGTGCAATATTTTTTTTTTCATAACGTTATTCAATATGATACCTATACTAGGAAAAGTATTATCTTCCCTGACCAAATAACACTATTTCTACCGTACGCACAAGAATGAGTAAATCGAGTAAAAAGCTACGATGCTTAATATAATACAGGTCGTATTTTAATTTTTCTAATGAGTCGGCCTCAGAGGCACCATACGGGTACTTTAATTGTGCCCAACCGGTTAAGCCGGGTTTAACATTATGACGTTCATTGTAATAAGGAATATTTTTAATTAAGCCCTGAACAAATTCTGGTCGCTCAGGCCTTGGGCCAACAAAGCCCATCTCACCACGCATAACGTTGTATACTTGCGGTAATTCATCGATACGATATTTACGTAATGTATTACCAATTTTGGTAATGCGAGGATCATCCTCGGAAGCCATTTGTGCACCAAATTTTTCAGCATCTAAACGCATGCTTCTAAATTTGATAATATTGAAAGGCTCGCCATCTAAGCCAACACGTTCTTGCAAGTAAAATACGGGCGCATCTATACCTTCATCTAATTTAATTAAAATATAAGTAATCAGCATTATTGGCCAAGTAAGAGCAAATAATACTAATGCCATACTGGCATTAAAAATCCAATCAAGGGTATTGCGTAGGTAATTAACCGAAGCAAAGCCATTAGAATATATAACCCAACTAGGGTAAATTAAATTCACCGCTATTTGCCCGGTTTCTCGTTCAATAAAATCTAATATTTCGGTAATTTCAATACCGCGAATTTTACAGGCAAATAATTCATCAATAGGTAAATTGTTACGGCGTTCATCACTAGCCACGACAATTTCATCAATATCATGATTAATTGCGTAATTAACTAAAGAACCTTCAAGATCAATACGCGTTTCAGTTTTAATCCCTTCTTCGGAATCTCCGCCCATGATGATATAACCATGTACTGAAAAGTTTTGTCTATCGACATCCCGGCGCATTCTCCGCTCAATAATAGACGCTCTTTCCCCTGCACCCATCACCAGAACTACCCGTTTATTGAAACCGAAAAAGTCAACTCTATAGGTAAAATACCGAAAAGAACTGATGACGATAAAACTCATCAGGGATGAGATTGCTAAAAGGTTAATCGGTAACGCGTGTTCACCATAGAGAGGGTTGATTAAGGTCAGAATGAAAAAAGCAACCGCGACACACATTAAGAGTCTACGAATAACACCACGAAAATTAACCCGCAGCTTAGAATTATATAAACCTAATGCTAATGAGGTTAATTGATTTAATAATGAAAAAACTAACGCATAAACAATTATAAAGTTATCAGGAATAACAAACGCGGTATTAATAGAGAACCAGTCGTTTACATACAACGTTAAGGGTAAAGCGCCTAAAAATAGTAGGAACTCAATCAAAATGAGTGATTTACTCGCAACAGATAAGTCACGAAATTTTGGGCTAGACATAGTAAGTCTTATTTCCTTGAAAATGATTTAATTATTATCAGTAGCTTGCTTTATGAACTAATTCACCGATTAGAATAGAATCTTCAGCGCAAAAAATTAGAAATGATTCTAACAAAAAAATCATCAAAGTTAACGTTTAATTTACAGACAGTTAAAAAATGTGCATCTAGGAAAAAAATACCATACAATCAACACTCGAATTAAAACAATTTTTGATGTAAAGGTATCAACCATGGATAAACATTTCACCAAAACACTAAAAGTAATCTTTGTATTACTTTTAGCGCAATTCATTTCTGCTTGTTCTACTGTAACCTTGCCTAGCGCTACATTACACCCTTCAAATACTGCCGATGTTAATTCTTATGAATATCTCATTGGTGCTGGCGATTCGCTTAATATTTTTGTATGGCGTAACCCTGAAGTGTCAGGCTCATTCGTGGTGAGACCTGATGGAAAAATAACTACCTCGCTGGTCGAAGATATTGAGGTAGCAGGGAAAACACCTACAGAACTCGCTCGCTCGATTGAAGAAATACTGGCGACTTATTTAAGAGATCCCATTGTCACTGTTACCGTAAGCCGTTTTGTTGGCCCATTCAGTGAGCAAATTCGTGTTATTGGTGAAGCTGCACAGCCAAAAGCCATTAATTATACCCAGCATATGACCTTACTCGATGTCATGATTAGAGTCGGCGGTTTAACTGAATTCGCTAACGGTAATGCGGCGGTATTAGTAAGGATTGAGAACGGAGAACAAAAACAATACAATATTGCTATTGATAAATTATTAAAGGATGGCGAAATTGAAGCCAATGTCGATATGCTACCTGGGGATATCATCATAATTCCTGAAGCTTGGTTTTAATAGGCTCAACTTACATTTTCAGCATCTCAATCAGTTAAGATAAAGAGAATAGACCCAACAACGATAAATATTGCTTATTACCGGTAATAGGAATACTCCCCACAACCGTGAAGTAGATTGTTTTAGTCAGTAATGTACTGACGAATTTAAGGATTAGAATTTAGAATGCAAGAGATATTTGATGATCTATTAGATTACTTAAAAGGTATTTGGATCAAACGACGATATATTATTATATCAACTTGGTTAATTTGTCCGTTAGGCTGGGTTGCAGTTTCAATGATGCCCGATGTCTATGAATCTAAAGCGCGAGTATATGCCGATACTCAATCAATTTTGGCCCCATTACTAAAAGGATTAACGGTAGAAACAAATACCGATTCACAAATATCATTGATGGTGAAAACATTATTGAGTCGCCCGAACTTAGAGCGTATCTCACGAATGACTGATTTAGATATTCGCGCCAATAATCCTAAACAATACGAAGCAATAATAGAGTCACTTGCAAATAATATTATTATTAAAAAAACAGGTGGCCGAAATCAGAATATTTTTACCATAACATTTGAAGACCAAAATCCTGAAATGGCTAAAAATGTTGTTCAATCTGCTTTAACCGTCTTTATTGAAAATACCCTTGGTGAAAATCGTACTGATGCTGATTCAGCTCAGAAATTTTTGAAAAGCCAAATAGCTGAATATGAAAACCGACTTTCCAGCTCGGAAGCTCGCTTAACCGACTTTAAACAAAAATATAGTAACATGCTGCCCGACCAATATGGTGGTTATTATAACAAGCTTAATATTGCCAAAGAACAATTACAAACGATTAAACTGAGCTTACGTGAAGCACAAACTCAACTGAAATCAGCTAAGTCACAGTTGAATGCTATTCCTACGGAATCAAACGCCACTCAGAATAAAATACAAACCTCCAGCTCTATTAAAACCAGTTATGATGACCGTATTGCTGAGTTAGAGAGCGTCTTAGACACTCTTCAGTTAAGATATACCGATAGACACCCTGATGTTGCAGAAGCTCAAAAACGTCTTACACATTTAGAAACGCAGCGCACAGCAGAAATTGATGATTATTTAAAAACATCTAGTGGTGAAGATGGCACTATTGTCACTAGCCAAAACCCGGTCATTCAGCAATTACAAATTCAAGTCAATGAATATGAAAACTATTTGGCTTCAATTAAAGTAAGAGCTGAAGACTATGGTGCTAAAGTAAAAGAGCTAGAAGATAAAATTCATGTTTTACCTGAAATTGAAGCAGAGCTGATTGCGCTTAACCGTGGCTATGATATAACAAAAGATAAATATGAAGAGTTATTAAGCCGTCAAGAAACCGCACTGTTAGCGCAACAAGCTGATGAGACCACCAATAAAATTCAATTTAAAGTGATTGATCCACCTAGAGCGGCAACAGAGCCTTCAGGACCAAAACGAATTTTACTCTTTATTTTAGTAACCTTTGCCGGTTTAGGTTTAGGTACTGGTATTTCATTATTACTTAGTCAATTATCACCCGTTGCCACGTCCACCGCACAACTATCTAAAGCGACTGGCGTGCCGGTTTTCGGTATAGTTTCGGCTAATGAAAATTTAGGCTTGCAGAAATGGCATAAAAAGAAAACCATTATTTTTGTTGCCTCAAACGTATTATTACTGGTGATCTTATCCATGTTTATTAGTTATTTTATTTTTCCTGATGCCATACAAGCCCCGCTAAAAAGGATATTTTAAGTTGTGAGTACTATTGAAAAGGCATTAGCCAAACAAAAACAAGTTAAAACAGATAGTGAACAAGCTACTTTGTCAGCCAATACTGATGCAAGCGATGATAAAACAACGCTAGCAACTGCAGCTAATGTTGCTAACGAAGTTGCGACTACCGCGGCTCAATCAAGTAGTGATGATAAAGAAACGATCATATTAAATGGTGAGCGTTTACATGAAAGAGGTTTTATATATAGTCCCGAAAGTGCTCACCATATTCAAGAAGAGTTTCGACATATTAAACGCAAGCTGTTAAATAATGCCTTTGGCCCTGCCGCCAAAACATTAAAACATAGTAATTTAATCATGGTGACCAGCTCTAACGCCAATGAAGGTAAAACCTTTATTTCAATTAACCTAGCGTTAAGTATTGCGCTTGAACAAGATAAAACCGTGTTGTTGATCGACGCAGATGTATTAAGACCAAGTTTAAATAGAGAATTAGAGTTTGAAAGTAAGCAAGGCTTACTTGAATACTTACTTGATGACGTGTCTGCACTTTCAGATGTTATTTATAATACTAACATTCCTAATTTGAAACTAATTCCTGCCGGCAAATCTCACCGCCTCAGTAATGAATTATTAGCAAGCACCAAAATGACTGATTTAGCAGAGGAGCTAGCGGTTCGATATCCAGATAGAATCGTGATATTTGATTGCCCACCAATTATCGGCGTAACTGAAACACCAGTATTATCGAGTTTAGTCGGTCAAGCCGTAATCGTAGTTGAAGAATCAAAAACTAAAGTCGATAACGTGAAACATGCGGTGGCTCAGCTTGATGAAAATATAGCAATCGGCTTTGTAATGAATAAAACCATTCGCTCTAATAAGGATGCATATGGCTATTATGGCTATGGTTATGGCAAGAAAGATAAGTAAAATACAGTGCGCTGCACTGCTTAGCTTATCAATTTCGCCTAGTATGGTGTTATCTGGTGAATGGTCGGTAAACCCTAATGTCGGCTTAACCGAAACTTACACTAATAATGTAGAATTAACACCCGATAATCACCAGTCAAGTATGGTAAGCCAGCTTGTTGCAGGACTCGATGCTGAGTTCAAATCTCGTAAAATTGATTTGTCTATTTCAGGTACTGAAACCTACGCACTCTATAGTCATAATAGTGACTTAAATAATGACTATCAAGCGGCTAATATCACTGGTTTATTCACTCTGTGGAATGATGGCCCACAACTATTAGCAAGATCAAGCTTAGCAAATATTAGCCAAAACAATACTCGAAATGCGCTTGCTGATTTAATTTCTGGAGATACCGTACAACGAAGATCTCATACTGCAGGCTTACAGTACCAAACTGCTAATAGCGATCATAACTTTAGCGGTAGCCTTTTATACACACTTGCGAATACAGAAGATAACATCGGTGAAAGTAAAGGGTATACTGCCAACATAAATAGCAGTAATGGTAGTAATGCTCGCAATGTGTTTTGGTCGCTAGGAGGGCAATATACTGATAGAGAAAATAACCGCATCACAGGTACTAATTACAATGTTGAAGCTAAAATAGGGTTTATCAGCTCTTTCAGAATCAACCCATTTATTCGCTTATATGATGAAGATATTACTGGTACTGCTCTCGGGGCAAACCAAACCACAACACGATCTTGGGGTCCTGGATTAAGGTGGCAAGTATCAGATCACCTCTATATAGATACCTCTTATAACTATGTTGCAAAGGGTGTGAGTAGTGATGATTATGTTGCGACCAGCATCAATTGGCAGCCTTCTCAACGCACTTCATTCGTCGCAAGTTATAATCAACGGTTTTTTGGTGAATCGTATAATTTACAGCTATCTCATAAAACCAAACGATTAACGAATACAATTTCTTATAGTGATTCACTGCAAGTATTTGATCGAGACAGCTTTCAAGCCGTTGAAGATGATTTTTGGTGTGAAATAGGTGATACGTTCGACTTCTCCACTTGTCTACCTTCATCTCTACCTCCAACGAATACTGATGATTATGTATTGGTTCCTATCACAACATTTGAACCTGTGACCAATAACGAATTTACCCTAAATAAAAATTTGGCATGGAATTCTGTATTAGCCCTTTCACGAACTACTTTCACGCTTACTGTAGCAACAAGAAAAAGAGAAAACCTTAGTTCAAATACCATTAATGATTATCTAGATATCAGCTTTAATGCCAATAGAAAGTTGACTCCTCGCAGCAGCTTGAATTTTGTAACTAGCTTTAATAAAGCGATTTATGACAAAGATTTCAGCTTATTAGCTCCAAGGCAAAAAGATACATACAAGCTAGCCTCGCTCAGTTATAAAAGAAATTTGGCTCCTTCATTATCAACTAATTTGACGCTACAGTATCTCGAACGCGAATCTAGCTTAGCTAGGCTTACCTATGATGAAATTCGCGCTTACTTTACCCTGACAAAAGATTTTTAACATGTACGAAAGTTATTACGGTTTTACCGAGCGCCCATTTCAATTAAGCCCCGATCCTCGCTTTTTCTTTGCCACTAGTCATCACCAAAGAGCACTATCTTACTTACAATATGGTTTAGACCAAGGTGAGGGTTTTATCGTTATCACTGGACCAATTGGCACCGGAAAAACCACTATTGCGCGTAATTTACTTTCATCCCTTGGTGATGGCAACATTGTTGCAGCCCAACTGGTAACAACAAAGCTTTCACCTGATGAATTATTAGAGTTAATTGCGACAGAATTTAAAATTCAGCTGCAAGGTAATAGCAAAGCTGAAATATTACGTGGTATTGAAAGTTTTTTAATTGGCTTACATCAACAAGGTAAACGCGCTTTATTACTGGTAGATGAAGCACAAAATTTACCCATTGAAACCGTTGAAGAGTTACGGATGCTTTCAAATTTTCAACTTGATGACAAACCGTTAATTCAGAGTTTCTTATTAGGCCAAGAAGAGCTTAAAGACATTATTCAAGCGCCTAATATGGAACAATTTAGACAGCGAATCATTGCCTCTGCCCATTTGAGACCACTCACAGTTGAAGAAGTAAAAGACTATATAAACCACCGCCTGCAACAAGCCGGTAATAAAAAAGAATCACTATTTCCAGATGAAGTCTTTGATGTTATTCATCAAAAAACCTTAGGCGTGCCACGGAAAATCAATATATTTGTTGACCGCTTATTGTTATTTGGCTTCTTAGAGGAGTTAGAATGCTTTAGTGTTGACTCAATCAATGATGTTGCCGAAGAGATGTCGATAGAGTTAACAGGCTCTCTAGGCTCACAAGTCCTAAAAAACACCCAAAACAATAGTACCGTAACCAACCAACCGCTAGTGGTAAATTCGAGTGAAAATGTTGAAAACATTAAAGACGTATTAAGGGAAGTAGAAGAGATTTTAGAAGGTAGTATTCAGCAGAAAATAAAAATGGCCCGTTATGTGGATAAGCTGCTAAAGCAAAAAAACCGTCAGTATGCTGAGCAGCAAGCGCTTAAAGCTTCAGAATAATGGCTACAAACGTTCAAGCCACTGCTTAAGTAAAATATCCGCTTTGGAGGAGTATTCTGAGTCAGCGACCTCGACCATGAGTTTAATGGCTTCATTATCTCTTTTTAGGGCTTTAAGCGTTAAAGCTAAGTGATACTTTGCGGCTGAGTTGCTATTATTTATCGCTAAGGCTTTCCTAAATAATGGCAAAGCTTCCTCGTAAGCTTCAGTATGATAATAAATCCAACCTAATGTATCTAATGAATCGGGCTGATTGTCTACAATAATCAGTGACTGTTTAGCCAATAATTCAGCGCGTTTATAGTCTTGCAAACTCAAAGCGACATAGCTGGCATTATTTAACACTGCCGCTTGTTGCGGGTAAACTTTGACTAATTTTTGATATATCTCATCTGCTAGTCGCCATTGTTCTTGGCTAATATAAAGCTCCGCTAACGCTGAATTGAGTAAGAGACTTTTCTCGTTGCTTTTCAGATGTCTACTCAATAATTCAGTTGCTTTATTTACGTTGTTGTTATGTCGATAAATCAAGCTTAAAGCTACGATACTGCTATCATTGCGCTCAATGCTAATACGCTTTTTATAGTATTTTTCTGCCTGTGAATATTGGTCAGTACGTAAATAGGCATTAGCCAATATTTCGATTAAGTGTGCCGATAACTTATTAGTAACCTCAAAGGCTTTTATCAACGTTATTGCACTCTTAGCATTATTTTCACGGCTATACAGCTTAGCTAGCCCGAGAATAGCCTGATCATTGCTGTCATCCCAAGCAATGGCTTTTTGGTAGGCTGAAATTGCTTCTGGGATATGGTAATGGTGCTGATATAGATTAGCCATCAACAGGAATATCTCTCCTTTGCGCCCCCCTGCTTTAATAGCAGATTTATAACCATTAATTGCGGAGGTTACATCATCATTGCTTGCATGTAAGTTAGCTAATATAAGGTACAAATCAACAGTCTTACGTTGACTAACCAAGTAACTAGTCAATATTTCTATCGCAAAGACTACTTGATTGTTACTAGCCAAACTGGCGATATAGTTTTTGAGTAATTCTTCATTGGATTTATGCTGTTTATAGTGCACTTCTAGTAGCGCGACACTTTCAGGGTATTTACCAATAGTATTATATAATTTGGCTAAGTTGATGATTAAAGATATATTGCTAGGGCTTTTACTTATTGCTAGTTTCAGACGATTCTCAGCGGCACTACGATCTCCTCGTCGGTATTCAAGCTCTGCTAAACTCACTATTGATTTACTGTGGTTTTCTTTAATTAACAGTGCTTTATTAAACTGCTCTTCCGCTAATTCAAAATGAGCTGTAATCAGATAAATATAACCAAGGTGGTGCTGTAGGTTGACATTATCTGGAAAGTTTCTCGCCAAGTTTTTAGCGATGCTGATTCCTTTAACAATATCTGCTGATTTAATATATGCTTCCACCAATAACAAACCGACGGTTATAGGCTCAAATTCAGCAGCGGAAGCGGTTAACAGGTGCTCAATAGCCTTATCGAGTTTGCCATCCGCTAAATAGCTTTGTGCTATTTGTGTATCCGCAATACCTGAATTGGGTAATAGTACTTTTACCTGCTCAAGAAAGTAATGTGCTTTATCATATTGCTGCAATCTTAAGCATGCCATTCCCAGCATAGAGAGTATTTTTGGGTTATCGGGCTCAAGAAAATTAGCTCTATTTAAGAGGTTTTTAGCTTTCAAGGGGTACTGTGCCATCAACTCAATCGTCGCGGCATGTGCTAAGGCATTAATATTATTACTATCAATAACTAAATAGGCATCAATGTACTGCCTTGCTGATTCATAATTATGCTGTTGAAACAAAACAACACTCGCCAAATAATAATACGAAGGATTAGATCTTAAGACCTCTTCAGACAGATGATCTAATACTTGGGCTACTCCTTCAATAGCACCTTTAGGATCAACACTTTCTTTTTTTCTCGCGTGTATTATCGCTTTGATAAATTGCGCTTTCGGTTCATTAGATACTTGCGCTAGTATGCTATCGGCATATTGCTCTGCAATATTATATTCATTTAATTCAACATTAATGGTGCTGGCAAAGAGTAGTGCCTGCAAGTGATTTTTATCAATCAATAACGCCTGGTTAATTGCTTTTAGTGCTGCCAAATTATCACCCAAACTTTGCTCAATACTCGCCTTTAAAGTCCAGGCCTTTATTGGTGGAATATACCCCGCGAGTACCTCATCAACTAATTTCTCTGCTTGATGATATTTAAAGTAGTTAATTAGTACCTGCGCTAGCGCTAATTTGGCAGCTATATTACCTTTATTTAATGTTAACGCTGTTTGATACGCCGCTTCTGCTAGTTTAAGTTGACGTAACCCAAGGTGGGCATTTCCTTTTAAGACTAGAATGTTAGCGGATAGCTTGTCATCGTCGGTTCTTTCCGGCAGGAAGTTAAGGGTTTTATTGTATTGACCTTGGAGAATATATGAACGAGCAAGCAATAATTGTAACTGCTGTTTATTAGCCCCTAAAGAAGCGGCTTTAGTTAACGCTACCTCTGCAGCACTGGCGCTGCCATTACTGAGTAGTATTTCTGCCATTAATATATGTGCCGCAATATGAGTAGGTGTTGTTTTAAGAATATTCTTTACATGAATCAAAGCGGCACTATGTTGATGATTATAAAATGCAGCTCGCGCAGTTTCATAAAGCTTATCTGCTTCAGCAGCTACTAGCGAACCAGATAAAAGCATTAACAACAGCCAACTATATATCTTCACCATCCATCTCCCAATCACTTTCGTCGCAAGACATAATTCAGTATGGCAAAGTTATTGAGTTATTTATACCTTCCGAGTTACTACTCACTATTGTCAGTATATTTTACACTTTTTCTATTTTTGTAAAAAAAACATTAAAAATAAACTACCAAGCACAAATATAACAATAACTTACCTTTATTGGCCTCTGTTATGCATTAAAATAGGCATTATGAATTTTAGGTGCTGCGTATGTTTTCTAAATTATCATTAATAAAAGCTATCTTATTAAGCTTATCCCTCACGATCTGCCCATTTGTCAATGCTCAATTAACCCAAGTCTCTGTGTTAATTGAACCCACAAGCAATGATTGTGGTACTAATAAGTATTTTGACGATCCCAACGGTTCTCTGACAGGTTTTAGCAATTGTCGAATATTTGTCGATAATGGCGGTGAGCTTGCCTACCTGTCTGATGTTATCATTAAGTTTGGCAGTGGTAGCGAAAATTTTGACAATTCACTGGTTAACAATACCGCTGAAATTAGCAGTAATTATACCGGTAATACCCAAGCCTCCGAGTTTGCACTAGCTTTTGATGACAATACCAATAGCTCAGGAACATGGACTTACAACAACAATGTCTTCAAATATCCAGATATTCGTTTTTGGACAGCAAAGGCCGGTAACGACTTTCTGCTTTTTTGGATGGTAGATGCGACTGAAATTCCAACTAATTGTACTGCGGGTGAGAACGGGGCTAATTTAACGTATGGGTGTATGAGTTTAGCTGAGTCGGTTACCACAGGAACTTGGACAACGCCAGAGAGTAGGGGGTTATCACATATAACTTTCTTTGGTGGGCTGTGTTCAGAGTCAGATGTTAACTTTGATAGCAACTGTGGTCCTGGCACTGAGGTGCCAGAGCCAACGTCTATTGCCTTATTCGCTTTAGCCTTGCTTGGTATTACCGCAAGACATAAAAGATTTTTTTCATAGCTTAATCCAACAAATGTTAGTCTAAGCATGCGTAGTAAGCCGCTTATAGTTGGTTAATTCTAAGTAGCTCAAGTAATGATTTAGCCTCTTCAGACTCAGGAAAATCATCTCCACTAGCTAATGCCGCATCTAACTCTTTAATTGCTTCTTTAGTACGACCTAGCTCATTTAAAGTGAATCCCAAGTGATACCTGATAGTTGCGCTACTGGAGTTCATCGTAAAAGCGTCACGCAGAAACGACAATGCTTCATTGTATCGCTGTTTTTTGGTCAACAGCCAACCAATAGTATCTAACAGTGCGGGGGTTTTACTACCTAATTCAAGACCTTTTTTCGCGGTGATTAAGGCTTTATCTACATTATCCTGAGCGTAGATATTTGCCAAATTATTTAAGATAGTAGGCTCACCCGCTAATTCATCTTTTTCGAGTAACATTTCATAATGGTGCTGAGCTTTCACTCGTTTATTTTGCATTAAATAGCTGTCTGCTAAGATTTTACGAACCCAATCAGGAGCGTTTTTATCAAGTACTAAGGTCTCTAAAATTTCGGTGAACTGTTGACTCTCTACTCCGCGTTTACTTAATTGATATAGCTTTATAACCGCCTGTGGATTAGACGGTTTTAACGCCATTGATTGCCGGTAATATTTAAATGCTTCACTATGATTATCATTGGCAAGCGCCAGATCGCCTTTTAGTAAGTATAGCTCTGCTGATTGACCAAATTGGCGCTCTATATAAGCAAATGTTTTGATAACGTTTTCATCATCTTTAAGGCGTAAGTAATTATTTGCTAGGGCCAAGTCTATTAATAAAGATTCTGAGGATAACTCTTTAGCCCTTTTAAGCGTTTTAACCGCATTGTGATAAAATTTAGCTTTGCTTTGTAATTTAGACAAAACTATCAATTTATCACTGTCATTAATCCATATCCCGTAAAGCAGGTTAATACTTCGCTCTGCTGCTTGGTATTGTTCAAGTTCGGTAAGTAGTTGCACTTTAGCTACAATATAGGCTGGATTTAAGCGGTCTATTTTTACTAACTCTTCCGCTACCACCAGTGCTGAACGAGTTTCGTTAGCTTGCGTATAGGCAGAAAACTGTAACTCTACTGCGTCTTTGTTCCTAACATCGTACAACAATACAGTATTAGTATGAACAATAACGGCCTCGGTATTGCCGAGTGATAACTCATGCTTCGCCAGTAATAAAAGTGAAGCCGTGTGTTGTGGATGTTCTAGTAATATCTTATTAATTATCGATTTAGCTGCTGTGGCTTTATCATTAGCCATTAGCACAATTGCCTTGTTGAACATAGCAGTTACGTTTTGAGGTTGCAACGCTAATGCGTTTTCAATATTTTGTATTGCGATGGTAAGTTGCTTATCCCTGATATTAACAGCAGCAATAAAATTATAAGCATCAACATTATAATTTTCACTGGCTGAAACTAATGCCGATGTTTCTTTAGCAGCTAGCAATTTATCTAATTCTAGCTGAAGCTTCCCCTTTAATAATAAAAAGTATAATGGCGGGGTTTCAAAAAAAGTTTGTTTATTTAATAACGCTAACGCTTGAACAGGCTTATTTCTCAACCGCTCAATTGTCGCTTTTAAATAAACAATAAAAGGATGCTGAGGAAAATTTACAGAAATCTGACTAAGCAAGGAATCCGCTCTTAATACTTTATGCTCTAATAGGTACAACTGAACTAATTTAGTCCCTAAATATAAATCTCCGGCAATACTTTTCGTATCACTTTCCAGTAAAGTAATTAATTTACCGGTGATATCGTCTTCTGTATTTATTTCAAGCAACATTCTCAGTGCACTTTTATCACCTGGAAATGTTTTCAAGTGACTAAACAAATACTGGCGCGCTTTTTCATTATTGCCTTGTAGATATTCCGATGCCCCCTGTATAAAACTGGTTAATTTATCTTTTGATAAGCTTTTTTCATCTAAAAGAGACAGTGCTGAACTCAACTCTGCCAATGAGTGCTTGGCAAGTTCTTGGTCATTACCAGCCAACATCATCCGCCACGCGCTAATTAATGTAGCAGCAGGATCTAATGGGGATTGCGCTAAAATTAACTGGGTATATTTTTTTACATCTTCATCATTATTTAATCGTAAATTTAAAAAAGCAAGATTTCTTAATACCTTAGGATCTTCTGGGTCTATAGCAAACGCTTGTTCAAATAAAACCAATGCTAGATAGGTCTTATTTTCGGCTAGCAATAGCTCACCTTTCAATACTAAGGTTTTTTCATTTTTTGGTTTGATTTGCAATGATTGTTCAATTAAGTTTTTTGCTTGCTGTTGCCAGCCAAAGCCCATATATAGTAGCGCTAAAGAATTTAAGCTACGGGTGTTTTCGGGTGATATGGTTAATGCTTTTTCAAACTCAACTTGGGCTTTATCCTTATTGCCATTTAATAGTTCAAATTGCCCCATTAATAACGCCCATTCAAATTGGCTGTGACGATTAAATTGTTTTTGATATTTCGCTAATTTAAGTAATGCTGAACTTTTTTTCTGAATAATTAATGTACTACCCAGTACGGGTAAAATTAAGTTAATATCTGCGCCTAACGCTAACGCCTCATAGAGCTCTTCTTCCACCGCGGGTAAGTTACCGGCATCAAAAAATATTTTACTAATTAAAAGCTTAGAAGGAAGATGCTGTGGGTTTTCTTGTAAGGCTTTTTTAACAAAAATAAAGGCATCATTAACTTTATGCTCTGCAAAAGCCGTCGCTGCACTTTCATAGCTATTTTCTACAGTATTTGCCTGGGCTGTAGCAACGACGAAAGTTGTCACAAAAAGCAGTACAACTAAAACTACCCGCATTAAATTCATTTAATTTCCTAGGTGATCAGACAATAAAAAAGCGAAACCTAAGTTTCGCTTTTTTAAAGAATAAAGTCTAATAATTCATATGATTATTGAGCTCTAGCTACGTTTTTTTCTCATCGAGCATAGTCCTAACAATCCTAAGCCCAATATTGCGATGCTGCTTGGCTCAGGTACAGAGCTTGGTTTAGAAGAAGCCATGGTAATACCATTTATAGACGCTAATTTAAAACCGTCATTATTGGCACTTGCCCACTGACCAGTAACTTCACCTGGATTTTGAAAAATAGGATTGTAAGCACCAACAAGCCAATATTTAGAGGTTACATCGCTAGCAACATCTTGGTAAGTATAATCCTCAACATCACGGTATTCGCCAATAGTAGCCCAATCTCCCGAGCTAGCAAGGCCACTCCAAGTATTTGCGGCAACATTAGCAGTGCCACTACCGGTAAAAGCTGCCACAGAAATATCAGCCCTATATAAATTTTGTGGTTTTGCTTCTTGAGCCCAGCCTATGCCAAAGCGTGTTAAATCAATTGCTTGGTCGAACGATAACAACACCATATCAAAATAAGTATCATAACTGTCAATAGAGTGATGTGGATTATTATCCGGTTCGTTTTGATTTACCAGCATCAAGCCATAAGTATTACTATACTTTAATTGCCCTGCCTCAATAGTGCCACCGATGCCAGTATCAGACCAACCAGTAATAGTTAAACTATTGTTATCTAAAAGACCATCAACATTTAGAGACTCAAAATAAGTAGTGTTAGTACTTTTAACGCCATCGTCTAAATCCCAAGTATCAATTTGTGCCGTAGCAGGTAGCGCTACAACAAAGGTAGCTGCTACCAAAATTTTCTTTATCAAATTATTATTAAACACTATACAACTCCATGATGTAATGTTATTTCCAAATCCAACCCATCTAAAGCAAAAAACATGCCTACTTTATTTATCATAAAAAACAACAAGTTATAAAGGTGTCTTGTTGTCTTTGTAAAAAACTCTGACACTTTTTTACAATTATCTATTAGATTATTAGATTAAGCAAGACTCCGGTTAGCTATTTACACTCAGCTCGTACTTCTCAATAAGTGAGTACAACGTGGGCCTAGTCACCCCTAAAAGATCTGCTGCTTTGGACATGTTTCCTTCAGATAACGCATAGGCTTTTTGTATCGCCAGCGATTCTGCTTGCTCGCGTACGGTACGTAAATTTAGTGATAATTCGTAACTAGCGTCATTATGATCAAAGAAGCCTAAATCAAACGCGGTCACTTGCACGCCAGTACTCATCACCACCGAAGACTTAACTTTATTTTGTAACTCACGAATATTACCCGGCCACTTATGCGCCTTAATAGCGCTTTTAGCATCATCAGAGAAAGACTTCACATTGCTCTTATATTCAGTGGCATAGATTTTCAAAAAATACTGAGCAAGTATTAACACATCTTCATCACGATCCCGTAGCGGAGGGATGTTCAAGGTCATTTCACTAACACGGTAAAATAAATCTTCCCTAAACTCTTTATTAGCAACCATTTCTTCTAAATTTTGGTTGGTTGCACAAACCACGCGCACATTAACGGGTATTTCTGCTCGGCCACCTAAGCGCTCAATAATTTTTTCTTGCAAAAAACGCAATAACTTAGCCTGTAAGTTAAAAGGCATATCACCTATTTCATCGAGAAAAAGTGTCCCTCCTTCTGCGCATTCTATTTTACCAATAGTGGTTTTATGGGCGCCGGTAAACGCGCCTTTTTCAAAACCAAACAATTCACTTTCTAATAAGGTTTCAGGAATTGATGCACAATTAATGGCAATAAACGGTTTATCGGCACGATCACTGGCAAGGTGAACTGCTTTCGCGGTAACTTCTTTACCGGTACCACTCTCCCCTAACAATAACGAGGTGATGTTAGTAGGCGCAATACGCTTAACCATAGTACGTAAGCGCTCTATTGCTTCACTATTGCCGATAATGCCGATGTTACTGTCGGTAACTTCTCGCATCGCCCTGTTTTCGCTTTCTATGGTAGCTAGCGTTAACGCGCGCGAAATAATGACATTAATAACTTCAGCATCAATCGGTTTTTGG
>Ga0209395_1004097_pt1 | contig 17462 bp, 12 predicted proteins | sample GOMGulsemesocosm_3_FD_184635 | JGI IMG/M metagenome (GOLD analysis project Ga0209395, IMG submission 184635) | Methane-oxidizing microbial communities from mesocosms in the Gulf of Mexico - GOM9D Gulf of Mexico (SPAdes) (version 2) | ecosystem: Environmental > Aquatic > Marine > Cold seeps... | reverse complement strand
TGAGCGTTGCTAAGAACCAGTAGCCAGCTGCATCTTTCTCCAACAGAGTGTGTGGTGGCTTAGGTTTTTGACTTTATGAACGATTATCCACTACTAGGGAAAGCAATGCTATGCCGATGCGGTTTATGCACTTCGATAGCAAAATTTCAGCTGCGAAGGGGGTACAGTAACTTTGCTGCTGGCAATGCTAGGCCGCCGATTAGCTATAAGTCATCAGTTCATTTGCTAGTAATGCCCGAACAGCTGCCATAGTGAATCGAATGACAGGCCCCGTCGGGACAGCTGGTGAGGCTATTCGATTTTCAATCAGGAAGAGGGTGATAGATAAGTTGCATTTTGAGTGTCATCATTGATGGGAGACATCAGCCGGTCGATTGACAAATATAAACACGGGACCAAAAACAGAGTCACGGTAGTTGCGCACATAACTCCAAAGGATAGCGATATAACCATGGGGATAAGAAATTTAGCTTGCATGCTGGTTTCGAAAAGAATCGGAGCAAGACCGATAAATGTCGTAAATGATGTCAAGATGATTGCCCGGAAACGACTGCGTCCCGCTTGTACTACCGCATCGTAGCTGTCTACACCCATCTTGCGGAGCTGACCAATTCTGTCCAGCAATACCAGATTGTCATTCACCACCACTCCCGCACAGGCGACAAACCCCAGCATCGACATAACACTAATTTCACGGCCCATAATCACGTGGCCAATGATTGTACCCATAAAACCAAAGGGAATCGCGGTTAATATGATTAGCGGCTGCCAATATGAGCGAAACGCCACGGCCATCAAGCCAAAAATAACCATTAGCGCAAAGGAGAAGTTCTTTATCAGCGACGCCATAAATTCGTTCTGCAACTTCAGGTCGCCATCGACAGCTAGGCTAAAACCAGGGAATTCTGCTTTCCATGTATCCATGTTTTTGCCGATTAGGTCGATGACGACTTCATTCGCATTGTAATCTTCTTGTAAGTCAGAAGAGATCACGATTGAGCGTTTACGGTCAAGCCGTCTTATTGTTGAATATCCCGGCATATAGATGATATCGGCTACGGTGCGCAGAGGGACCTCCAGACCTTTGGCGGAGCGAACGCGCATTTCGTCGAGTTGGTCGATATTATTCCGCTCAACTTTGGGGAAACGTAGCATCACCCGAACATCTTCCTTGCCACGGGGAATACGCTGCACTTCCTCCCCATAGAATCCCTGTCGCACTTGTTGGGCGATTGTATGTAAACTAAAACCTAGTGCCTCGGCATTTTCTTTTAGCGCCAGTTCGATTTCCTCACGAGGTGACTGTAGGTTATCCTTTATATCAAAGGTCCCGGGGTAGGCAGAAATCGCCAACTTGACCGCGGCCACGGCTTGTTCTTGTTGCTCGGCGATGTCCGAACTAATGCTCACTCGTAAACGGATGGGCGCGTTTTTAGTATTGATTGTATAGTTAATTCTAATGTCTTCCGCTTCGGGGATATCGCCGATGAGTTGCCGCCACCGTGCAACCAATAGGCTGGTTTCTAGTTGTCTATTTTCGGGCGCTTTTAATGCGAGTGAAAACGCGACGTTGTTATCATAGGCCCAGCTGCGAATATCACTGACAAAATCGCTGGAACCTGCGTTCGCCGCAATTAAATGGGGGTCAGTCAGCAATGACGATGAGGCCGTTTTCACACGGTTTAGCACCGAGCGCGTCTCTGAAAAAGGAACGCCTTCGCCCAATGTTATTTGAGCCTCTACTAGATCCGACTGTATGACTGGCATAAAGCTGATTCTTATCCACCCGCCAACAAAAACAGCGACTGATATTGAAAATACCACCACAAAAAAACTCAGCGTCGCGGCATTATTTTGCAGTGCTTTCTTCAATAAGGGCTCGTAGCTGTTGACGGAAAATGTCTGTAAGCCGGATGATAACTTGTTGCGTGCATTCCCCATTAGAATGAATAGCTTTATAGTGGGTGGCTTTTCTTTCTTTATATGCGCAAGATGGCAAGGCAAAATAAGCAGCGATTCGACTAGTGAAAATGCGAGGCACAATATCACTATAACAGCGATAGGAGCCGCCATTGTTCCTATTTGGCCGGGTACAAACAGTAGTGGTGCAAAAAATACCATGGTACTGGCTACCGCAAATATAACGGGTTTGCTTACTTGCTTACTTCCTAAGGCGGCAGCTTCACTTCCCGCGATTCCCCGCTCCTGATAGGAGTAGATGCTTTCTCCTACAATAATTGCGTCATCGACTACAATGCCTAACACCAGTAGAAAGCCAAATAGCGTAAGCATGTTAATGCTTACATTGGTGTAGGGCATTAACCATATTGCACCGCAGAACGACAAAAATATCCCTACGCAAACCCAGGCGGCAAGTATTGGTCGTAAAAACAACATTAACACCACAAATACTAGAATAAGGCCGCTGCTGGCATTTTTGAGCAGTAGGCTCATCCTGTCCTTAAACATTTCTGTCGAGTCATCCCATAGCTTGACGGTAATGCCGGAAGGCAAGGTTCCCTGTAGCTCTTCCAAATAGGCGAAAACCTGTTCGCGTGCTTTTAGTACATTGGGATTGTCAGTTATATATAGCTGAATATAGACTGCTGGCTTGCCATTGAGTAGAGAGATAAAACTCTGATCTACAAAACCATCGGAGATAGTTGCGATGTCTCCAAGCAACAACTTGCCGCCGTCAGGATTGGTGGCGACAATTATGCTAGAAAAGTCGTTAGCGGTGTAGGCCTGACCGCGAGTTTGCAATTGAATATCCCCGCCCGATGACTTTATTGTTCCCGCAGGAAGATTTAGCGACGAGCCACGAATGGCATCGGCAACTTTCTGGAAGCTCATATGGTATCGTCGCAGTGTCTGTTCCGAAACTTCTATGGCTACTTCGTCGGCGCGTGTTGCCTGCAATTCGGCAATTGAAACATTGGGCAGTTGGGCCATTTCTTCCCGTAGACGTTCGGCGGTTAGTTTTAAAGCCGACTCTTCGACCTCACCGACAACAGCAATATTCATTATTCTTCGTTGCCATTGCAGCTCTTTTACTTGAACTCGCTCAATGTTTTCGGGGAAGGTATCGATCGCTGCTACTCTGTTGTCTATATTGTTGAGTAGCTTTTGGAGGTCATAGTTTTGAATCGCTTCAACCCGGACCTTGCCATAACCCCGTCTGGCTGTTGACGATATTTCCTTGATGCCATCGAGATTGCCGATAGACTCCTCTATCCGAATGATTATTTGTTCCTCTACCTCCTTCGGTCCCGCCCCAGGATAAGTCGCGGTGATATCAATGAGCCCAGTATCGACTGCGGGTACCGTTTCCTTGTTTATTTTGGATAATGCGAAGGCGCCCCCCAGCAGTATAAGTATCATCAGCAAATTGACGGCTACTGAATTGTCGATAAACCATTGGATAATTCTGTTCACGGAGTGATCCTGGCGAGGCTGAGCCTCTTCTGACTAAATTATCGGTTACTAGACGCTGTTTTTAAAGATGTATTCTCAATGTGTTTTTGTAGCGCTACGGCTCTTACTCGCCTGCCAACGCTAAGGAAATTTTGCCCGCCGACGATGATCGCCTCTCCCTCCCGTATATCGCCCTTTATCCAGGCTTTTTCTCTATCGGATGAAAGTACCTGTACATGCTTTAGTAATACTCGATCGTCGTCATCGAGACAGTAAATGCGGTTGTTTTTGAACACCGCGCGTCTCGGTATTTCAATAACATCTGCGATAGTTCGGCCCGTAATTAGCGCGTCTATGAATAGCCCTACTTCTAGCGGGGCGTGTGTTACGTCTGGATGTACTAAAAAGGGATCAATAATCTCTACGATCGCATAATAAAGACGTGTGTCCGTGTCGATACTGGCATCGGTGCGCACAATTCGGCCTTGCCATTCGTAGATCTCACCGCCGATCGTACCGCTGATTGTAACTTGCGGGAGTTGAGCAGAAGGGTGGTATTCAGAACCGCGCGGCAGGGCAATGAGTCCGGACTGTCTATCGGTTAGTGGTAGGCGGATTTCGGCGCGTGAGGTATCATAAACCGTCGCTACGCGGGTTCCCGGTGTCACATATTGACCGAGATCAACCGACTTACTACGTACGCGCCCGGAGAAAGGTACCGAGATTTTTGTGCGTTCCAAGTCTAACAGTGCTCTGTCGCGATCCGCTTTTGCCGCAGCGATATTTGCGTAGGCCGCTGCCAATTGTGGTTTTCGTAGAAATAATTCGTTTGCTTCGTTGTTGCCTAAGTCTCGCCACTGTTTTTTCGCCTGGCGGCCACGTCCTTTTTCCGTTGCCAACAGTTGCGCCGATTCGGCGACCTTTGCCGCAGCTTTTATCAAGGCCAATTCATAGTCTCTGGGATCTATTTCGAGAAGTTGTTCGCCAGCAGGGAAAAATCCCCCCGCTGCAAATTTGTCGGCGACCTTTCGTATCTGTCCTGCAACCTGAGCGACAACATCGATTTCTCGCCGTGGTGTTACTGTGCCCTGGGAACGGACAGACAAACTTTTATCAACGGGTTTGGCAAAAACCACAGAAACCTGCGGTATTGTCGCAGGTTTAGCGGGCGCTGTTTGAGGCGCGGGTTTCAATACAGCAAGTCCGACCACTACGGCTGTACCGACAACCAAAATGGCAGCCGTCGGTAATAAGCGGCGCCAAAGCTGGCTGGTGGAAGGTCGGTTATTCACTTTCACGATGACAAGACTCTCAAAAAATGAGTAATACCGAAAATGACATTAATTGCGAACACAATTTCCCCAAATGCGAGTCACTAGCCCACTGTTGGTCAAATAGTAACATGGCCTATATCGGCGCTGCGTAAGGTAGATAGTCGTATCGTGGCAAAGTGATTACTCTTTGACATAGGTCATGCAAGCTGGCTGTTGATCACCAGTAGCTGTTGTTTAGTACAGGTGAAGAGGCTGCGGTTGAAGCTGATTTTCCGCTGAAATCCTCGTAGGTGTTATTGTCAGCACGGCTTCTGCCCAAGAGGGCTGTGTATAATGTTCTATGTTTTTGTACTTCTGGTGCCAATGCCAATAGATTAATCGCCTCTATGAAATATCGTTTCATAATGGATAACAATTTCAGAAAGTGGATGGCGAGTAAACGGATGATAGTTTTTCGAGAAATGACACCCGTCCTCCGTATCCGGGCAGGTGGTTGCATGCGAGCTGTGTACGTCACCGTCGACTACGAGAAATAGGACCGCGCAGCCTGAGCCTGAAAGCGCTTGGAATGCTCAATACACTGGGGCTCAATGCCTGGGATATGCAGTTTTTCCTATTTTTGTAGCGTAAAAGCGATGCCGCAAAGACATCCTGAGCGTTTAGCCCGTGCAGGGGCGGCAAACTCTATTCATTGCTAGTTTCTATAGGCGAAATATAACGACTGTGTTGATAGCCTTCTGTTGCTATATTGTTTCCGCGATCTTTTTGTGCCCGTCGGATCTCATTTTTAGCAACCGCCCGGTAGTGCACTTCATCGGGGCCGTCAAGTATTTGTAGTGCTCGTCCCCATGTCCACAGATAAGCTAGCGGTGTGTCCGGTGACAACCCCATCGCTCCAAAAATTTGAATCGCGCGGTTTAATATTCTAGTTTGCAGGGGGGGGACTAGCGCGGTGATCATAGAAATCTCATTGCTGGCCGCTTTATTGCCGCGCTTGTCGATCAGCCAGGCAGTTTTCAGAACTAAAAGTCTGGCTTGCTCAATGTCAATTCTTGCTTTAGCAATCCATTCGCCAATGTTGCCATATTCGTGTAAATACTTTCCGAATGTCCGCCTTTCCAGAGCCCGTTGACACATCAAATCAAGGGCAACTTCACACTGCCCGATTGAGCGCATACAATGATGGATGCGACCCGGTCCTAGTCGTGCTTGAGCGAGCGCGAACCCGGCCCCCTCTTCGCCCAGCAGGTTTTCGACGGGGACTCTAACGTTTTTATAAATGACCTCACAAGTACCTTCCGGAGCTAAATGATTCATGTAGGAAATATTTCTTTCTATAATTAAGCCTGGACTATCCATCGGTACGATGACCTGGCTATGCCGCCGGTGTGAAACTGCATCGGGATCTGTAATACCAATTACGATGGCGACCTTGGAACGGGGGTCTAATGCACCCGTTATGAACCATTTTCTCCCGTTTAGTACATATTCGTCGCCGTCTCGACGGATCGACAACTGTATATTGGTTGCGTCCGATGACGCCACGTCTGGTTCTGTCATCATGAAACAGGAGCGGATGTCTCCTTCAAATAAAGGTGTTAACCAACGCTCCTTCTGCTTTGGCGTAGCGAACATATGAAGAAGCTCCATATTACCGGTATCCGGAGCGCTGCAATTAAATACTTCCGAAGCCCAATATACACTGCCCATAATCTCAGCTAGGGGCGCGTATTCCAAATTTGTCAATTTAGTTCCCGGTGCGCTTTCTGGCAGCGTCGGTAAAAAGAAATTCCAGAGCCCTTCGTCTTTTGCTAAGGCTTTGAGATCTTCCACCACCGGTGGCGGATAGATTCCTTTAGAAATGTCTTGGTGGTAGACACTTTCGTGAGGGACCACATACTCTTGCATAAAGCGCCTAACTCTCTGTTGCAGGCTCGAGGTTTGATCAGAAAAAGCGAAGTCCATAACTACAGGTCCTAGAGTTGAAGGTGTATAGCCGGCGATTATTCAGAAAGTGAATAATCGATTCAAACATGTTGAACCGAAAAAGATGGCCTGCACCCAGCAATAATTGCGGCCGCGAAACGCTACTGAAAGACAAAGCCCGGGCTAACACTCTGATCTCTAGAACAGAAATATATTGAATACGCCGGGCATTTCCGCTCGATGAACTCCACGCGACAATGGGGTAGCGTTAACAATATAGCAACATCAGGAAGACTTTCTACGTGTTCAGATCAAAGAAATGCTGAATAGTGGTCGTAAGCTAATAGTAAAAACCATGAAGGTTGATAGACTGTCTTTATGTTGTTTGGGAAAGTGAATGTCCCGTGTATATATGACGCTTAGCAGCGAGGCCTATGGCGATCATTGATTGGCAAGGGTTCGTTTTTGCAGTATTTTGGATAACAGGGTCGGCTATCTCCTGTTTTCTGAAAAATAGTAACTAGTTCGAACTACGTTGTATTGATGGTGTAATGAATTGCTGTTGTGCCGGGGCCGCCGTAGCTTTTTCGCTTGTCTGTTGGATTTTTCGTGCAGTTGCTTTTTCGATGGCGTTAGCGTGCTGTCGGTAACTTTCGGGTGGGGTAGCGCAGCAATTTGTCACGCTGTTTCTTGGGTGAGTTTTCCTGCGGCAATACGTTTGCATTATAGTCTATGATGTTTTAGGGGCGGATGGTCTCACGACCTGGTTAATCAGTTTTTTAATGAGTAGATGGCATGGTGGTTTCAAAAAGCAAGCCTAACAGGGCGTGGTTGCTCATCAGTTTTAGGGTCGCACCCTGGCTGGCGGCCCTGTTGTTGTTTGTTGGTGGGATTGTTTTTTGGGGTGGTTTTAACTGGTCGATGGAGTTAACCAATACCGAAGAGTTTTGCATTTCCTGTCACGAAATGCGAGACAACGTCTACAAAGAGTACAGGCAGTCTATTCATTTTTCCAACGGCAGCGGAGTGCGAGCAACCTGTCCCGATTGCCATGTTCCCAAAGAATGGACCGATAAAGTGGTGAGAAAAATTGGTGCTACCAATGAACTACTTCATAAAGTGTTGGGTTCTATAGATACGCGTGAAAAATTCTTGGACAAGCGGCAGCAGCTCGCCGAGCATGTGTGGGCTGGGATGGAAGCTAACGACTCTCTTGAATGCAGAAATTGCCACGAGCTGAAATCGATGAGCGCGCGACAGCAGTCAGCGTTTGCCAGTAGCTCCCATCAACGGGCTGAGAACAAAAATATGACCTGCATCGATTGCCACAAAGGCATTGCCCACCAGTTGCCGGAGGCATTCTTAGATGATGAGCATGATCGCTTTGAAACCGAAAAAATTGATTGTGATAACTGCCATGAAGGACTTCGTCATCAAGAGTCGTGGGATGACTAAGCAAGCGTCGTTACCCTTGGCGCAGCATAATGGATAAGTTAGGGGCTGGCATTTGGCATGATAGTTGCGTCGCTGGAGGTTATTTCCTCGTTATCGAACAATAATGACACCATTAAAGGGGTTCCCCTTGGCATGCCGATCTGTCCCTACGCTAAGATTCCCGAAATTTCTCTGTGATTATTAATCTAGATCAAATAAAGCATTATAAAGCCTGCCTGACCCAACTCTTGTCTAGATATCATGCCGAAAGTGGTTAAACTCGAGTTTGATCATTAGGGCGTGTTTATCACATTGGGGTAGGTAGCTGACCCTCGCGTTATCGTATTTTAATAAGGCGGTTTTGTGCGTTCATCATATGCTGGGCCGTTTTGAAGGGGGACCCCATGACCAGAATAAATTACTGCTCCACCTTGTTTTTCTCATGTTTCTGTTTTTTACTTTTTAGTGCTTCTTCTGTGGCTGAGGAGCAGGAGATTAAAACGGGGGAGACGCTTTATAATCAAAATTGTGTTTTTTGCCATCAACCCGACGCGATTGGAAAGCCTGGTTTTGCGCCGTCTTTGACCAACCCCGAGTTATTGTCTATTTCTAGCGACAAGTTTTTGATGAGTACGATTCGTGATGGTCGCGCAGGTACCTCAATGATTCCCTATGCTCACTTGGGCCGGAAAAAAATAAAGGCGATAGTCGCGTTTTTACGTAGTCACGAGACTTTGCCAAATCGTTCCGCTGAAGTGGATGGCCAGGAGCAGGCCCGTGGTGACCCTCGTCTTGGTAAGCAGTGGTTCGATCAGGTTTGTTCTACCTGTCACGGGGTCAAAGGCGATGGTTATTTGGCTGGTGGCTCAGGTACAGCGATCGGAAAACCAGGCTTTCTGAACAAGGCCAGTGACGGTTTTATCCGTGAAACAATCAAGGTCGGACGCTCCAATACCCGTATGTTGCCCTTTCAGGGAGCGGCAGGATTATCCGACATGTCTGATCAAGAGATCGACGACATCATAACCTATATGCGCACACTAAATTAGAGCGCTTGTTAACTGATCGTAATTAAACCCACAACAGGGGAAGCAGCACTATGAAACGGATCAAAACATCCCGTCGTGATTTTATTAAAGGCAGTAGTTTTATTGCGACTACGGCTACCGGTGCCGGTCTTTTTGTCGCTGATAATCCCGAGCTAGAAGCGGCTCCAGCCACGGCATCAAGCCAGCGCACCACGGCATTGGCACAATGTCCCTATTGTGGTGTCGGGTGCGGTACGGTTATTCAAGTGGAAAATGGAAAAATTGTTTCCATGCGTCCTGATAAAGATCACCCCACTAACTATGGGTTGCAATGTATTAAGGGTTTGACCGCCGCCGAGCCGATGTATGTCGATCGTATGGAGGGGGAACCCTATGTACGCAAAGATGTATGGGAAGAATGGAGCAAGCCTAACCATGGTGATATGGAGTACATAAGTAAAACTAAAGGCTCCTTTGATGACGAGCATTATGTACGGGTTCCCTACCAGCAGGCCTCCGATATGGTGGCCCATAAAGTGGCCCACTTCGCGAAAAAATATTCGGGTAATTCGATAGCTCTGTATGGATCGGGTCAGCTGACTATGGAAGGACAGTATCTGGAAAACCTGTTTATGAAAGGGGTGCTGGCCTCTAATACTATCGAGGCCAATGCACGTATGTGTATGACCTCGGCGGTAACCGGTTATTTTGCCACGCTGGGTTCCGATACGCCGCCGTTGGCGTATGAGGATATAGAATTGGCGGATATGGTGATGCACTTTGGGCATAACGCCCGCGAATCTCATCCGATCATATTCTGGCGTATCGCCGATCACAAAAAGAAAAAGGATATCCCTACCGTGGTGGTCGACCCCCGTCGTACCGGTACCAGCATGGGTTATGAAGATATCAATGCGGAAAACCATGTGCACGTGCCGATTCTCAACGGGGATATCAGCTTTTTGAATGCCATTGCCCATGTGCTGCTAAAAGAACACGATGATGTGATCGATTGGGATTTTGTTAAAGAGCATGCCAGTGGTTGGAAAGATTACGTTGATGGAGTCCTGGCTGACTACAGCCCTGAGCAAGTACAAAATCGCATGGGTGGGGTGAATCACGACGTTAATCCAGCGCTTATTCGACGTATAGCGGGCATGTTTGCCGATGCAACTCGCAAGCGTTTGGCGCGCAGCAAGGGCAGCCAGTCTGGTGATGGTCATGGTGGGGTAATTATCATGTGGGGTATAGGCTACAACCAGCATCTACATGGTCAACATAATGTTATTTCCATTATTAATCTGTTGGCGTTAACCGGCAATTTGGCGAAACCCGGTTGTGGTCCGTTTTCTATGACCGGTCAACCCAACGCTATGGGCGAGCGATTTACCGGTGGTCTAACAGATCGCTTACCCTTTAACCAACCGCTGAAAAATGCCGATCATCGCGCCCATATGGCCAAGCACTGGCGAGTGCCAGAAGAAAATTTAGTGACAGCGATGAATGCACCTAACCCCGGCTTTGCGGTAGGTATGCATGAGCGGGCGTTAAAGGGCGATGTAAAGGCTATGTTTTATGTTTACGCCACACACATCGATTTGCCGGATCAGTACAACTTAGTCCGCCCCGCTTTAATGAAAACCTTCAATGTGGTGCAGGAAATTTATCGTCACGCACCCAATAATCTCTATGCTGATGTGATTTTCCCCGCCGCTACCTGGGGAGAAGTAGAGGGTGTATATATTAGTTCGGAACGTCGTATTAATATCAATCAGAAAGCGGCTGAGCCACCTCCAGGCTGCCTCCCTGATATGGATATGGTGATTGATAAGGGCAAGGAAATTGCCCATTTGTTAGGTTTGGATGCGGACGCCATATTTCCCTATCAGCGAAAGGAAGACGGTTTTTATGATGCCCAAGAGATATTCCGCGACGTAATCCGGGCTTCAGCCGGTACCGATACCGATTTGTCTGGCATGTTAGAGGTAGAAAAACTTGACGGTATTACACCTTATGAGCAATTGGCAAAATTGCGAGGCGTTCAATGGCCTGCGCCAACCTATTCGATTGCCAAAGAGGGTGGGGTGAAGCGGCGCTTTATGTCTCAGGAAGGGGAGTCGTGGTCTAACCGTCCTTATGGTTTTTTCCGTACCAAAGATGGCAAGGTGCATATGAAACTGTGCAAGCAGGACTATAGTGACCGTGAAGCTGTGACAAAAAAGTTGATGGAATTTGGTGAAAAGGAGGGCCTGTATACCATTGACCATATCGACTTAATGGTTGAGGCGCGTGATAAGGGATTAACTCCTGACTTACCCGATGAAAAATTCCGTAACCGAAAATGGCAGGACGTGCCTAAAGACAAATATCCCTATTGGATGGGTTTGGGGGTAGTGTATGAGCATTTCCATACCGCCAAATCTAACCGAAGCCCCACCACTAGGCGTTTAGTGCCGGAGATGTATGTAGAAATGCACCCCGATGACGCCAAAGATATGGGTATTAACGATGGCGAAAAGGTTCGGGTAGTCACCCGCCGCGGTTCGCTGGAGGCTCGAGCGCAGGTGGGTACCAATAGTTTGGTTAAACCCGCGCGTAACAATGTTCCCCGTGGTTATATGTTTGGTCCTTGGAATTTGTCAGTGGCCGATAGTGCAGATCCGAAGAAAAACAAGTGGCTGGCCAATGGTATTACCAGTCGCGTGTGGGATCCGGTGTCGGGGCAAGTCGATTTCAAAAAACTGGCCTGCCGAATTGAGAAAATTTAATCGCAGGCTGAAACGACGGCAAGTTTTACGCGCTTTGGGTGTGGGTACTGTTGCCAGTATCCTCGCCAGTACAATGTCGGGTATGTTGCAGTCCGCCGCGCTGCGCCTTGGTTTTCGTTATTTGCGCCCCCCTGGTGCATTAGCTGAAAATGAATTCCAGCAAGCGTGCATTCGCTGTGGTCAGTGTGCCGAGGTTTGCCCTAATCAATGTATCAAGTTTTTTGATAACGAAGAGGGTCTCGCGGCCCGTGACACGCCGTATATTATCCCCAGAGAAAAAGCCTGCATTTTGTGCATGAAATGCGGTGATGCTTGCCCAACAGGTGCCATCAAACCCATTAAACGTCAGGCTCAGTCCATTCTTAGCGACGTCAACATGGGTCAGGCGCGGGTGGACGAGCAATTGTGTCTTTCTTTTCAGGGTAAAACCTGCGGTGTTTGTTATCGTGCCTGTCCACTGCCTGATATAGCCCTAAGTGTCGGTATGCTAGAGCAGCCCCATGTCAGCGAATTATGCGTGGGTTGCGGTTTGTGTGAGCGCTCATGTATTCAAATTCCACAGGCGATCAAAGTGATACCGCATCACTTGGCTACGAGGGTCGATTGATGACTGCCGTTAACAACGTTGATCATGTTCAGACGAAAAGTGGCAAGGCACCGTCGCGACCATTTTTTTTATGGCGCCACCTTAACAAACTACGCTGGTTGAGCTTAACCTGCGTTTTCATCATGCTGTTACTACTACCGTATATCAGCGTATACCAGAATTTTTTATCAGCGCATGCCTATGATTTACTGCCGGCGGCGGATAAGTCGCTTTACGATATAATGGAAACGATTACTGATCCTTTTGTTACCGACCCGGTAAATGATTTGGATGCAATTAAGGGTACTACCTGGTCAGCTAGTTTCGACTCATATAAATTGAGTGATCCACTGGCGGTAGTAGCACAAATAGCGGCGGCAAAACGTGTTTATTGGCCGTTTGTTCTGACTGCATTGTTGCCCATTATTTTTACTGTGCTATTGGGTCGATTTTTCTGTGGCTGGATATGCCCGGCCACTTTTTTATATGAGCTAAACACCAATCTCGGTTTGTTGTTGGAAAAAATGGGCGTGCGTACCGGTCATCGCCGTTTGGACAAACGCATGAAATACGCGGTGTTGGTGGTGGGGTTGTTGTTGTCGACGGCGGCGGGTTCGGTATTAATGGCGGCGATTTACCCTCCCGCCATTATTGGGCGGGAGTTGTATTACTACATTGCCCTCGGTGGTTTTGGTAGTGGCTCGGTGTTTTTTTTACTGACTTTGTTGTTCGACTTATTAGTGGCGCGACGGGGATTTTGTCGTTATCTTTGCCCCGGTGGTGCATTGTATTCGTTGTTGGGTCGCTACCGATTGCTTCGCATAAAACGCCTGGTTACACGCTGTAATGATTGCGCCAAGTGTAATGCTGTCTGTGAGTTTGGCCTTGATCCTATGCGCGACGACTTTGGGCAAGAATGTAATAATTGCAGTGCCTGTATTGCGGTTTGTCCTACCGATGCGATGACCTTTATCCTGTCGCCTCAAGATGTTGCCGCTCAAGGCCCTGGCCATTTGGGCAAACGTTACCGATCCACGCAGCAAGCATCGCTAGCTTCTGCTAGCGATGAGCAAGTGCTTAATTTGCAGGGTTAACCATGGACAGGCGTTCCTTTATCTATCGCAGTCTAAGGGGCGCGGGGCTTATTGTGTTGGCAGCTCTGCCCTTTGCTTTTGGTCGGGCACTGCAACCCGATGTTGGAGGAAAAAAAGCGCCAATAAATCCTGCTATTAACCATCACAAGCTGCGCCCCCCCGGCGCGCTGGCAAGTGAAAAAGACTTTCAATCGGCATGTATTGGTTGTGGTGTTTGTGCCGAGGTTTGCCCACCGGCTTGCATTCAGTTTCATCAGCGCGATGGTGGTAACGATGCTAACACACCCTATATATTACCGGCGGAAAAAGCCTGTATACTCTGCGGAAAGTGTATGGAAGTGTGTCCCACCGATGCGTTAACGGTTACCGACAACGTGCAAGTGACCATGGGCTTGGCTCAGATTGATCGAGATGCCTGTTACCCTTGGGTTGATCACGGTGTCTGTGGGGCCTGCGTGGTTGCATGTCCGTTGGGTGATAAAGCCATCGAATTTGACTTTGCCACGTTATATCGACCGGTGGTTAATTCCGCTTGTGTCGGTTGTGGCGTGTGTGTAGAAGTATGTCCACATCCCAGCTTGCCGATTAGGATTATTAAAACAACAGCATGAAAAAATCTATTCAAGCTATGCTTGGCCTTTGGTCAGTATTTCATCTATTGTTATTGGTTTCGCTGCCAGTATCGGCTCATCATGTATTGGGCCGCCCAGCCTACAGTCTAAATGAAGACTCCAATACGCCGCCGAGCATGGCGGTGGAGACGCAGGTAGGGAACTTTTTTGTCACCTATATGGCATTTCCCGCTTTTCCTAAAGCCAATGAGCAGGGGCGGGTAAATCTGTATGCCACCCGTATTGATACCGGCTTGATTTTTGATGGCGAAGTGAGATTTTATGTGCGTGATGACCACTGGTTGCAAAGTGTGAGCAAAGACAGTGAAGAGCAACTGGGGACGCAGTTAATCGACGACGGTGTTTATCGTCAAGGCTTTCGGTTTAATCAAGAGGGAAGTTATATTATTCGCGCATCTTTTGAAGCCGATGGTGAACCCTATGAGATTGATTTTCCACTACAGGTCGGTGAGATCTCACGGGTCAGTACCCTTGGCAGCGTTGTCGGTATTGTTGTGCTGATTCTACTTGCGGCAAATATTATTCAATCCCGACGTATTGTCCGCGCCAAGGTGCAAAGTGCCAGCGCAGAAAATGCTAAAAACAGGCATAACGGTAAATCAATATGACCATGACGCACCCGGGTTTGCCAATGGCATGGGCTCTGTGGGTTCTTACTTCTATGGTACTGTGCACGGCTTGGGCCTTGTTAGCCCCCGCCCCCACAGAGTTTACAACGCGGCGACGGTCTTTTCAGTCGGTACCGTTTGTAGCGGGCCTCTCTCGCTACTTGGTAGTCCATAGCTGGCCTTTACTGCTACTAAAAATACTCTTTGTGGGTGTTTTTCTGTTAGTAATTGCTGCCGGACTTTGGGGTACGGCTATCCCGGAGCGAAATTTAGCGACTGCGCTCACCTGGAATTTGTGGTGGAGCGGTATTGTTATCGCAATCTTATTTACCGGCTCTGCGTGGTGTGCGGTTTGTCCTTGGGATACGATAGCCAGTGTCTTAGTGAAATTTCGCCTATGGCGTCGCTCACAGTCCAATAGTCTACTGCGATTAACGTTGCCAAAAAAATTACGCAACCTTTGGCCCGCCATTATTTTGTTTGTTGCGTTGAGCTGGTTGGAGTTGGGTGTTGGAGTAACCGCCAGCCCTTATGCTACTGCGTTAATGGCAATGCTAATGGTAGTGTTTGCGACATTGATTATGGTGCTTTATAAAGATAAGGCGTTTTGTCGTTATTTTTGCCCAGTGGGGCGAACGGTTGGTGTGTATTCGCAATTGGCCCCCATTGCGCTGCGGCCGGTTGATGACGACATTTGCAGTCGTTGTGAAACACTGGAGTGTTTCCACGGCAATGACTCGATAGATGCCTGTCCCACCCTATTGGTGATGGGGCGGCTGCAGGAAAGTACCTACTGTACCAGCTGTGGTAATTGTACCCAGAGCTGTCCATCACAGAATATTAATTGGACGATGCGTTCTCCCAGCGTTGAAGTGATTCAAGAGGCACGTCCGCATATGGACGAAGCCTTTTTTATGCTGACGTTATTGGTGTTAACCAGTTTCCACGGTGTCACTATGCTGGAGGATTGGCAGTATTCAATCAGTCAGCTTGGCCAGTTGATTGGCGACAGTGGGCAGCTCTTAACCAGCTTTACGGTGGGTTTACTACTGAGCTGGCTATTGCCTATTTTATTCTATTTTTCTCTGATCAGTGTATGTCTGTTATGGCTACCTTCAGGTAAACAAGCGCTTAGTAGAGAAAAGCTTTTTTCCAGTTTTGCCTTTATCTCAATACCGCTAGCCTTTAGTTACCATATCGCACATAACTTAAATCACCTTCTACGGGAGGGTACTGATTGGATGGCGCTAATCGCTAACCCATTGGGCATTGGCAGTTTACCGTTGTCGATGGTGGAAAAGCATCAGCGGCATAGCGGTATGTGGTTGTCGCAGGAAATGTTATTTAGCTTACAAGCTTTGTTATTAGTAGTGGGTTTCTATCTGTCGATGCAGGTGCTTCGGTACCGTGCCCGGCGTTTGTTTCAGCTTCGCGTGTATCATTTTGTGCCGGTTTTGTTGTTTGCGATATCCGTTACTGGGTTTAATCTTTGGTTATTGATGCAAGATATGGTTATGAGGATGTAGGCATGGATGAACAAGAACTGAGTCGCCGCCAGTTTTTTAGACGGGGTATTAGTAAGGCAGCCACCACGGGTATGGATGTTTTGGAAAGGCGGGCACAGGAAAAAGCCCGGCATTGGATTCGGCCACCTTTTGCGTTACCGGAACTGGATTTTCTTCTGGCCTGTACGCGTTGCAACGCCTGTGTTGAGGCCTGCCCCCATCAGGTGATTTTTCCATTACCCTTGAGTCGTGGTACCGAAGTTGCAGCAACTCCGGCGCTAGACTTACTTAACAAGGGCTGCCATCTATGTGAGGGTTGGCCCTGTGTGCAAGCCTGCGCGGATCAAGCCCTGGTTTTGGACGGGGCTTTGTGCGCTCCGGACGGCGCGGCAGAGCAGGGAGTCGATGAACTTGATGGATCGGAGCACGACACTATCGACCTCCCTGAGGTGCAGGTTCTGCCAAAATTGGCGTTTGTAGAAATTGATACGGCGGCATGTTTGCCCTATAGCGGTCCTGAATGTGGAGCCTGTAAAGGAAGCTGCCCGGTGCCCGATACCTTGCAGTGGCACAATGAAAAGCCCACCATCAATCACGATACTTGTACCGGTTGTGCCCTATGTCGGGAGGCCTGCATCGTCGAGCCCAAAGCGGTGATCGTCAATAGCCGAGATCAGTAGTCATGGTCCCGGTTAACAGCAGGACAGGTGGGTAGGTAGTTGTTTTTTCGGCTATGACAGCTATGCTCGAAGGGTCGGTAGCTCTTTCATAGGGGCTTCACCTATGCCGGCTCGTCGCGATGGGGTGTTTGTAACTCATTGAAGCTAAAATACGTGTTTGATAGGTGCTGCCGTAGTCGCAGTGATAAAGAGCCATTGTGAGATGTAAATTTGGGATTTGAATAGCCCCCAGCCTACGCAAACCGACCGCTAAAAAAACTAAATATGGAACATCTAAAAGCACATAATCCGTTATTGGTAGCAGGCCAGCTGGAAGACATGGAATTTCGTGAATTGTGCTCTTTTGACAGCGGTGGCTGTGGTGTGTTTTGGTCACATGCCGGTGGGCCGGGGCCTTGGGAAATGCACCCCGATTGCGATGAATTGCTGCAAACACTCGAGGGAGAAATTCAGCTGGAAGTGTTGCCAGCAAGTGGTGGTGCTTCTATTGCGACAATCATAAAAAGCGGCTCA